>Ga0164241_10000803_pt1 | contig 46964 bp, 44 predicted proteins | sample OricomyardsoilBY_FD_108780 | JGI IMG/M metagenome (GOLD analysis project Ga0164241, IMG submission 108780) | Backyard soil microbial communities from Emeryville, California, USA - Original compost - Back yard soil (BY) | ecosystem: Environmental > Terrestrial > Soil > Unclassified | place: USA... | reverse complement strand
TCCCGGCGTCGTCGACCAGGACGGAGGTCAGGTGGTCCGGACCGGACACCCGGGTGCACGAACCGTCGGAGTTGTTGCGCACCAGGTTCTCGATGTTGTTGCTGTACACACGTAACGTCCGGTCAGCCGCGGCCGAAGGCTCCACAGTGGACGCGGCATGCGCGACGACCGAGGTGGCCAGCGCGGCGCCCATGAGCACCGCGACGCCGAGGGCCCGGTACATCGAGCGGCGGGAACGAGTTGGAGTGAACACGTCGCGCCGCCTCAGCCGCAGTGCTCGTACGCGCTGGTGTAGGACGCGGAGCCGGCCGAGCCGCCCCACTTCACGCACTTCGCCGCAGCGGCACGGGTGACCGGCCCGGCGTAGTAGGCGAAGCTGCCCGAGTCGCTGGCCTTGGCGGCGCCCTTGACCTGCAGGGTGGCCGACACGGGGGACTTCTTGCCCAGCGAGGCCGTCTTCAGCGTGGCGACGCAGTTCTTCTTGCTGGACGCGTTGTACAGCAAGTAGACCTTGCCCGACTTGCCCAGCGCGTGGGAGTCGATCACCGAGAAGCCGGACCCGCACACTTCACCGGCGCTGTAGGGGTTCGAGCTGCCGCCGCACTTGTTGTGGCTGGTGAACGAGGTGTGCCCGGGGTAGGGAACGGAGCGGCCGTCGAGGACGGCCTTGCGGGTGTTCCCGTTGATGCGCTGCTCGTAGTGCAGGTGGGGGCCGCTGACGCCGCCGGTGGCGCCGGCCTTGCCGATCTGCGTGCCGAGGGCGACCTTCTGGCCCACCGAAACCTGCTGTGCGGACAGGTGTGCGTAGCGGGTGGTGTAGCCGCCGCCGTGGTTGATCTCGATCCACCGGCCGTAGCTCGTGTTGCCCTCGTTGGCCACCCGGGACACCGTGCCGGACGCCGAGGCGAGCACCGGCATGCCGGTAATGCCCGACTTCTGGAAGTCGACCGAGTTGGCCGGGTTGTGCCCGGAGAACGTGGCGGCGGTGACCGTGACGTTGCACTTGAACGGCACCTGGAAGTTCGGTGCCGCCACCGCCTCGGGTGACTGTACGGCCGAGACGGCGACTGTGACGCCCACCGCGGCGAGAGTCGCGGCCGACGCCGCGACGATGATCCGTCGAACTGTTCGCATGAACTGCTCCTCCGCTGTGCAGGGTGCGGACTGAGTGACATGAGACGGTCGAGATGTCACATCGGTTCCAACTGTGACAACGATCTTGAAAGTGTCACAGTTGGGAACTGTACGCGCGAGGCATCCGCCTTGGCAACCGATCGTTGCCCCAGGAACTTGTTATCGTCGACGGGTGCGCGTAGATCAGTCCAATGTGGACCAGCTGAAGTACTGGGACGGCGCGTCCGGCGCGTACTGGGCCCGCCGTGCCACCCGTTTCGACGAGGGCGTGGCCGCCTACCGAGCCGGCTTCGTCGCGGCGATGGGCCTCGCCCCGGACGAGGATGTCCTGGATGTCGGCTGCGGCAGCGGCGAGACGACACGTGACGCCGCCGCCCGTGCGCGATCCGCGCTGGGCGTTGACATCTCGGGCCCGATGCTGGAGGTGGCCCGCGCGCGGTCGGCCGGGCTGCCGAACGTGCGCTACGAGCACGCCGACGCGCAGATCCACCGGTTAGAGCCGGTCGACGTAATCGTGAGCCGTACGGGCGTGATGTTCTTCGGCGACCCGCCTGCCGCTTTCGGGAACCTGGTGCGGGCGTTGCGTCCCGGCGGCCGGCTGGTGCTGATGACCTGGCAGCCGGTCGACCGCAACGAGTGGCAGCTGGCGTTGCGCCGCGCACTGGCCGGCCGCGACGAGCCGCCGCCGCCCGGCCTGTTCAGCGACCCGGACCGGTTCCGGACGCTGCTCACCGACGCAGGCTGCACCGACGTCACGTTCACCGCGCACGAGGCGCCGATGTACTTCGGGCCGGATCTCGAGGACGCGGGCGCCTTCCTTGCCGCCCAGCACAACATGACACCCGAAACCGCCGAACGCCTGCGCGCCGACATGCGCGACCATGCCGGCGAGGACGGCGTCCGCGTCCGCTACGGCTCGGCGGCCTGGTTCGTGACCGCACGGCGCTAGATACATCGGCTTCTCGGATATCTCTGCAGAAACTACACAACAGGAACGTCGATGTCAATTTCGAGATCAATTACCCGGAAGGTTTGACATCGCGGTGCCTGTCTTGGATATAGTGTGAGACACCGGCTGGGGGGCCGATGGGGGTCGGTGTAGAACGCAGGGGGCGTCTCTGAAGTAGCTCTACCAAGCCATGTTGCGTGCGTGGTTCACGCAGGTGCGCCATGCTGAGACCTATTTCAGCATTTCCTGATTTCGCTATTTCTATCACCTCCCCGGGGTCCTTCGGCGGAAATGTCAGTACCGTTGAAATATGGGGGAAAAGTGAAGTTCAAGATCGGTATTGTTCTTGTCGCGGCCACGTTGAGCGCACTCGCCACCGGCTGGGGCAGCGCTGCCGCGCAGCCGGCGTCGGCCGACCACTCGGCCGACCACACCGTCGCGGCCAGTGACGTGAATGCTCTCGCCTGTGTGGGACCGGGTTCACCGGACGGCGGCGCGGCCGCGTGCTTCGACCCGCACGGGGAGCATCTGATCAACTGCGATCTGGCGGCCGACGGCCACCACCCCGTCGCGCACTACTACCGCTCGACCTCGCCGAACACCCGGCGGACCATCAGTGACTCACCGACGGCCGGGAACTGTGTCGACCACAACCTCGCCGACATCCCGGAGTCCGGGTGGATCGACGTCCAGTCCTGCAACTACGAAGGCGACACGGCACTGAGCTGCAGCGGCTACGTCCGCGTCTCTGCCAACGGCTGATCAACCCGAGCGAGGCGCCTGGGCTCCGGACCACCGTCGTCCGGAGCCCAGATCGTCATTTCGCTTGCTGCCGGACGTGCGCATCAGTAGAAGATGATCTGAGCGCGCCGGCAGATGAGGAGCGAAGGTCATGTCCGATGTCATCCCCGCCGAGTTCCTGTCGCTCGACGAGCGGTTCCGCGGCCTGGACGGCGACTACGTCGTCGAGCGGCTGCACACCGGGGTGCGCAAGTCGGAGGGGCCGGTGTACTTCCCGGCCGGTCGCTACCTCGTGTTCAGCGACATCCCCAACGACCGGCTCCTGCGCTGGGACGAGACCACCGGCGCCGTCGGGGTCTTCCGCGAGCCCTCCGGCTACGCCAACGGGAACACGATCGACCGGCAGGGCCGGCTGGTGACCTGCGAGCAGGGCAACCGGCGGGTGACCCGGACCGAGCACGACGGCACGATCACCGTCATCGCGGATCGGTACGACGGGAAGCGGCTCAACAGCCCCAACGACATCGTCGTGCGGGCCGACGGGTCGGTCTGGTTCACCGATCCCGCGTACGGCATCGACGGCGACTACGAAGGGAACAAGGGCGAGAGCGAGATCGGCGCCTGCCACGTCTACCGCGCCGACCCGGCCACCGGGGCGGTGACCATCGTGGCCGACGACTTCACCCGGCCCAACGGGCTGGCCTTCTCGGTCGACGAGCGTCGCCTGTTCATCGCCGACACCCGCCAGGAACCCAGCCACATCAGGGTTTTCGACGTGCGCGAGGACGGCACGCTGACCGGCGGCGAGATCTTCGCCGAGTGCGACAACGGGCGCTTCGACGGTCTGCGGCTCGACGATGCCGGGCGGATCTGGGCGGCCGCTTGGGACGGCGTGCACTGCTTCGCCCAGGACGGAGCGCTGATCGGCAAGCTCCTGCTGCCGGAGTCCGTGGCCAACGTGGCCTTCGGCGGTCCGAAGCGCAACCACCTCTACATCACGGCCGGCACCTCGCTGTACGCGCTGCGGGTCACCTTCAACGGCGCGCGCTACCCGGGCTGAGCGCGGACCGCCGGGCACTCAGCCAGGTCCAGACCGACGGCGCGCCGAGGAACAGCCACAGCGCGATGATCGGATCGCAGATCGAGCAGCCGAACGAGGACTGCGCGAGCTCCGGGATGATCGGCGCGCCCTTGAGATGGTGCACGATGTCCCACCCGGTGTGCAGCAGCCAGCCGACGCCGAGCCACGCGTAGTGCGACAGCCCAAGGTAGGCGCAGACCGTGACGACGGCGGTGAACGCCACCTCGGCCATGCCCATGGCGCCGGACGACAGATAGGCCGCGCCGGCGCCAGCGACCATCAGGGCGTTGATCTTCTGCCGGGCCGGTTCCGGGGCGAGCGAGCACACCGCGACGTAGGTGAGGCCGACCAGCACGGGAGCCACGAAGTCGGCGACGACGGTCAGCATGCGGCTAGGTTACAGTCAGACTGAAACTACGGAAAGAGGCGGCGGTGACCAGTCCCGCGTTCCTGATCATGGCGCTGGGCCGGCAGCTCCGCGCGGAGGTCGAGGAGGCCCTTGCGCCCCACCGGATCTCGCTGCGCCACCTCTCGGCGCTGGGCCACCTGGCGCGCGAGCCGGGCCTGTCCTACAGCGAACTGGCCCGCCGCGCGGGAATCACCGTGCAGAGCATGCAGGCGACCCTGCGCCACCTCGAGGACCTCGGCGCGGTCGAACGACGTACCGCGCCCGGCCGGGGGTTCTCCGCGCAGCTGCACGTGACCGAGCACGGCACCGCGCTTCGCGCGCAGGGCCAGCAGACGATCACCGACGCCGACGAACGTCTGCTCGCCACCCTGCCGGCCGAGCAGCGGGAGATCCTGGGCCGCCTGCTGCTCGACGTGTTCCGCGCGACTAGGAGTGGGTGACCGTCAGGCCGGAGATGACGACCTGCCCGTAGTTGCCGTCATCGCACGGTGTGGAGTTGTCGCAGTTGGCCTGGGTGTAGGCGCCCGCCTTGAAGTAGGCGCCGTCGAAGTCGGTGTTGGTGGTGGTCTGCAGGGTGCCGTTGTAGTAGGCCCGCACCTGCCCGCCGGAGACGACGAACTTCGCCTCGAACTCGGTGCCCAGCTGGTAGTTGCTGGTGACGAGCTTGTGGTGCGTGGTGTCGCCGTTGGTGACGTACAGGCTGCTGCCCTCGAGGCGGAACACGGACACGTCGTCGTCGGAGTCGTGGATCTGACCGGCCACGACGTGCGGCTTGTCCTGCGGCAGGTGGGTGACCTTCTCCCGGATCACCATGGTGTGCGTGCCGGAGGTCGACGACCAGGCCGCCTCCTCCGAGCCCCCGTCGGTCATCTCACGCAGCTCCGAGCGCGGGTAGTTGGAGCCGCTCGTGGTGACGCCGTCGACCGCGGCCCGGAACTGGACGCCCGTGCAGTCGGACGTGGTGGTGAACCACGGGTCGACGGCGAAGGAGTCGAGCTGTGGCTGCTTGACGTTGGTGGGGGTTTAGTTCTCCAGGCTCGTGGACGAGCCGGAGCTGCGCGCGCCGGACAGCACCGTGGTCCACGACGAACCCGTCCCAGACACCTGCACGTCGAAGGTGAACCGGCGGATGTCGCCCTGGTGCCAGGCAAGCGACACCGAACCGACGGTGACCGTCGAGCCGAGGTCGTAACGGATCCACACCCCGTCGCCCTCGTCCGACCACCGGGTCGACAGGTTGCCGTCGAGGGTGTTGCCCGGGACGTTCCCGTCATCGCCGCTCGCGGTCACCACGGACACCGGCAGCGCCGAGCCCGCCGCGTCCGCCACCCCGGTGACACCGGTGAAGCCGGCCGCGATGGCGAACACTCCGAGCGTGGCGAGAAAGGTGGTTTCACCAGCGAAGCATGGTGCATCGCGAACGAGGGACGCTCGTGCGCTCGCCGACCTCAGCTGACGCCCTCGGCCAGTTCGATCACCTGCTGTCGGGTGAAGTCGGCCGGCACCTGGAGCTGGAACGCCCGGCCGTCGGGCAGTGGAGCCTGCAGCATCCACCGCTCACCGGGGATCAGGACGAGATCGCCCCGCCGGCCGTTGACGGACACGGGGATGACGTCCCGAGGGCCGCCCTCGACGGCGCGCCCGTAGTTCGGCACCAGCTTGAGCATGGTGCTCACGTGGATGGAGCGGTCGGGGTTCCGCGGATCCCGCAGTGAGGTGACCGCGCCGTCGCCGTCCGGTCCCGCGTCCTTGAAGGCGTACAGCTCCCAGCCGGCGGGCGCAACGCTGATGTCCAGGCTCAGCCGCTTGTTCGTGTCGACCAGCGTGTCGGCGAGCGAGCGCACGATCTGCTCGTCGGCGAAGTCGCCGGTACCGGAGAGCCTGACCCACTGGCCGGGTGACCGCTCCCAGCCGAGTGACACCCCGTGGAAGGTGGGTTGGTCCTGGTCGACCGTCTCGATCACGGCGCGCTTGCCGTCGTAGGTCGTGTCCCGGTGTGCGACACCGTTGCTGCTCGGCCGGTGCGTGTAGACGGCGACGGAGATGCTGCTCGTCTCCTCGCCCGGCCTGCTGTCGGCGCCGTGGTAGACCGCTGCGAGCCACCCGGGTTCCCCGGTGAAGCCCGGCGGGGTCACCCCGTCCGGGATCGGCTTCAGCTCCGGAGGCAGCGCCGGCATGTGGAACTCGACCAGAACCGGCTTGTCCACGGCTCGTGGCGGCGTCGGCGTGCCGGTCCCGCCGGTCGACACGACTCCGGCGGCGACGGCGGCCGCAGCGACCGCGGCGGCGATGATCGCCACCCGGCGACGGAGGCGAACCGGCCGACCGGTCTTTGCCGTGTCGATCTCGGCCAGCAGGTCGGCGCGGGCCTTGGCCAGCACGTCGGCGGATAGCGGGGTCGGCGCCGGCCCGTGCTCGCGGATCATGGTGAACTCGTTCATGCCGTCTCCTCCTCGATGGTCAGCCAGCGGCCGCCGAGGCGGTCCCGGACTCTGCTGCGGGCACGATGCAGCCGGGACCGGACGGTGCCGACCGGAATGCCGAGCGCCGCGGCGATCTCGGCGTAGGACAGCTGCGGGTAGGTCCACAGCAGAAGGACGTCCCGGTCCTCGCCGGCCAGCGCGGCCAGCGCGTCCGCCAGCTCACCCCGCAGCGCCTGGGCGTCGACCCGCCCTGCGATTTCGTCGAGCTCCGTGGTCGGCTCCACCTGCCCGGCGGCACGGCTGAACGCCCGGTACCGCCGTTCCTCGTCACGGGCATGCCGTCGCACCAGGTTGGTGGCGATCCCGAACAGCCAAGCCCGCACCGGCCCACGGCCCCGGACGTAGCCGGCCCGGCCGCGGAACGCCAGCAGGAACGTCTCGCTCAACAGGTCGTCCGCCAGCTCCCCGACCCGCCGGGACAGGTACCCGTGCACGACCGCCGCGTACCGGTCGAAGATCGCCGCGAACCGTTCCGGCGTGCCCAACGACGCGGCGAGCAGCTTTTCGTCGGTGACATCAGGAGGCGGCTCGCCCTGCGGAACTGTCCGTGGGGAGGGTTGCGGCATGCTCATGCTTCCTGTTGCCCGAAGTCGCGATCCGGTTCTTCACGCCGACCTGTGCCGAATGATGGTCGTCCGGTCTGATGGCTCCGCTCCCGGTGCCAGTGGGAGGCCGTCGCCCAGCGGAAGCGTGGCGTGGAGATCCAGCGTGTGCCTGGTGGCCGCCAGCGCCTGGTCCCGGCTGCTCAAGGTGATCGTGACCGTGCAGCGGCCGAACGGCAACGCCGTCAGCCTCCCGTTCTTCACGGTGGCCTCGAGATGGAACTCGAGCAGGACGGCCAATTGAAAATCGACACGCAGGCACATGACTTCGTTCAGCCACAGCTGCGCGACGGCTTGGCGCTGCCAGGTGATGGGCACCGACTGCAACTGCACGATCTCGACGCTGCCCGGCTCGGCGACGGTGCGCTCGGCGGCCGCCACCAGCGCCCGGTAGGTCCGCAGCGTGTGAGCGACGAGCTGGGTCAGGTCGAGGTCGAGCAGCTCGGTCGTCGCGGTGGCGAGCTGCCGCAGCAGTTCGCGGTGTCCGGGGCCGGAGAGGTGCTTGACGGTTCGGGACACCTGGCCCGACACGTCGCTGTGGGTGAGCGCGTCGACGAGTGCGGCGGTCGCGTCCCGACGCGGGAACAGCGTGTCGCGTGCGGTGACGGTGGTCATGATCGGCCTTCCTTCCGTGGTTGGTCCACCCGAACCGCCAGGCGAACGGTGGTCGCCGGACCCGAGCGGGTAACCGGCGCGACGGTTCGCGGGATCCCCGGGTCGATGACGACGCGCAGGTTCTGACTCACCCAGCGGGGCGTCCGCCGGCGCAGTGTGCGGACCAGCTTGGGCATCGCGATCGCCGCCGCGAGTGCGAGAACTGCCGCCAGCAGGGCAAACCCGAGCGGCAGGTTGCGACTGAGGTCGACGACTCCCGTCCCTGTCGGCGGGTCGGTCGTGGTACCGGCTGCGGGTGCAGTGGTGGTCGTGGTGGTGGCGCCCGGCGTGCCGGGCCCGTGTGTGGCCCTCGAACCGTCCGGTGCCGTTGGCTTCGGTGCCGTCGCGGGCGGTTCGGTCGGACTCGTGGTCGGTGTTTCGGAGTCCGAGGTCGGTGGATCCGTCGTGCTCTCGCCGGGTGGCTGGTCCACAGTGAAGTCGGCGAAAAGGGATGAGTCCTGGAAATTGACTACCGAACGGCTGAACTGAACTCTGACCTGATGCGGCCCTGCCGCCGCGTCCGCAGGAATCCACAGGGCGGTTGACCCGAAGGCGGTCGAGCCCTTCGCCTGTCCGCAGGTGAAAGGCTTGGAATCCCAGCCGACTTCCTGGGGAAAGTCGGCCGCGCAGTCGAATTCGGAGTTGGCGATATGAGGCACAACGCTGACCTCTGAGCCAGGTTGCCCATGTGTCGGAATGAGTTCGAGCCAGTTCGTCTGGGCGGCCGCCATCGGCGGTGCCGCCGGCAGCCATAGCGCCAGGGCTGCGGCAGCCGTCACGACCCGCCGTGTGATGGTGCCCGCCGAGGTCATGGGGAAAGCTGCCGTTCAAGGGGAAGGTTCTCCAGGAACCGGGTAGCGGCGTGCTGCCCGTTCGTGAAGAGCCGCGTCTGGTCGTGCTTGGTGATGTCGAAGTCGGTGGCGGACACACCGGAGGTGTCCACAAAGACCGTTCGGCTCGCGATTCCCTCTTCCTCGAGGTTGTACCGGTCCCAGTCGTTCATCAGCGTGCGCAGGCAGCGCACACCGATCCCGGTGACGGTGCGGATGGGCCGGTCCCGGCCGATGGTCGGCTTCCCGGACAGCGCGACGCCCCAGGTCGGCCACCGCGATGTGACGCCGTCGGTGCGGTCGAAGACCGTGATGGCGAAGTTGGCGAGCAGGCCGCCGTCGACCCAGGTAGCCGTCCCATTCTGGGTCGTGACCTGGACGGGCCGGAAGTAGAAGGGGATGGCCATCGACGCGCGGACGGCGTCCACGACAGGTTGCTCGTTCGCGTCCATGCCGTACTTGGTGTAGTCCCAGGGAAGGCGCACGAGGACACCGCGCGACAGGTCGCTCGCATGGACGACCAGCGAGTATTTTTGGTAGTCCTCGAGGGATCCGCCGGAATCGGGAATGCGAAGGTCCTTGAACGTGGTGACGCCGCGATCGCGCAGCAGCGGCGTCAGCCAGTCGAACAGGTAGTCGCCGCTGTGCGCCCCACCGTGAACGAAGGCGGCGAAAGCGTCGCCGACCGGCCCGGTCCAGTCCTGCAGGAAGGGTTCCTTCGCGAACTGTTGGTAGTCGAGATCCCACATCACGTCTTCGAGTTCGTGCAGGTCGCGCCCGTCTTTCTGGTAGGCGGCGACCAGCGCGGCAACGATGGCGCCGGCGCTCGTGCCGGCGATCCGCTCGAACCGGTATCCCGCGTCGGCAAGGGTCAGCACGGCGCCCAGCAGGCCGATCCCCTTGACGCCCCCGCCTTCCAGCACCAGATCCACAGACTTGTCGCTCATCGAGACCAACCCCGTTCGTGCGCAAGGAGCCGGATCAGGGATCACGGCCTTCCTTGTCACATACAGGGGCGAACGAGCAGCCCGTGATACACATCAACTCAGAGGAACATGCCGACCTGCGGGAGCAGCTCACCGCTCGGGTTGCCACCGCGTGCAGACTCTTTCCGCGGGAATCTATCCGTCGGTGACAATTTCTGGGGATTTGGTCCGAGCGGGCGAGTGTGATTGCGGAGAATGGCCGTCTTGAGCCGGACCCGCCATTGTCCGATGCCGCCTGGGTGGTTTAGGTTCGATTGACTTCTCGAGAAGGAGAACCGTGTCAGGGAGAATCAGCAGGCGTCGGGCGCTCGCGCTCGGCGGTGGGGTCGTGTTGGGCGTCGCGGCCGGCACCGGTACCGCTGCGGCGGCGGGCGAGTGGATCCGGCTGCCGGTGATCACCGCCAACATCGGGCGGGCCAATCTCGGCGCGCGGGAGGCCGCGATCCGGGACGTGCGGAACGGGGACGGGGACAACCGCCCGGTGGTCGGCTGGCAGGAGATCAACGAGGGTGACACCGGCGAGCCCGCGATGATCGACCAGTACTTCGGCAGCTTCTACACCAACGCTTTCCTGCGTCATGCCAATTCGTTCCGGGTGCCGATCTCCGTGCCGAGGCCGTGGCAGGTGGTCGACTCGCGGGCGACGTTCGTGCACGGCGGCATCGAGCAGGTCACGCCGCCGAGGTGGCTCAACGAGGTCGTCGTCGCGCACGAGTCGGACTCCCGGCTGAAGTTCGTGCTGGTCAACACGCACTACATCGCCAACGCCTTCAACGGGGACATGCGCCCGGACCTTCAGGACGAGTGGAACGCGATGAAGGCGGCACATAAGGACCGGGTCCTCGCGCAGCACCAGAACCAGGGCCGGCTCGTCATCTGGACCGCGGACACCAACCGCCACAACTACGACACCGCGACCGGCTGGCAGGCGGAGGGCAAGGCATTCGGCGACGGCGTCGACCGGGTCGACTGGTTGCCGGGCAACGGTGATGTCCAGCTGGAGCTGCTCAACACCAAGGTCATCCCGATGAACGTCGACGGCCACAATGCGCGACTCGCGATCTTCCGTATCCGGCTGGCGATCTGAGCCGTGCGGGTAGATCAGGTGTGTTCGTCCGTCGGCAAGGTCAGGAAGCCGACCCGTTGCGCGCGACGCTGGTCGGCATCCGCCTCACCCACGCGTTCGACGGCCTTGGCCACCGCGGCGAGCAGCCGCTGCGGCGGGACTGCCGCGATCGGCGACCACCAGCGTTGCCTGAGCCAGTCCACCTCCTGCTGGTTCAGGCCGAGCCCAGCCAGATCGCGTGGCCGGGCCGGCCATCGCAGTCGCATGTAGACGTATTGCTGCCGCAGGACCATGCGCGGCCGCAAGCCGACGACGGTCACGGTGCGGCTGGGTAGCGTCGCGCGTGCCTGGGCGGCGAACCGGCAGCCGTCCGGGCTGGCGTCGTGCAGAAGCAGGACGGGCACGCTGGGCGGGACGTCGGCGAGGGACGTGGTGAGCGTCATGTCGTAGGTGTCGGGCACGCCGTTCGCCTGCAGGCAGGCGAGCACCGCGCGGTCCGGGCACACCAAGGCGAGCTGTGGCCGCTCGCGCGGCGGCAGGGCGATGACGGTCTCGTCCACCACGCCGTCCGGCCGCGTTGTGTAGGTGTCCGGCCACGTCCACAGGACCAGCTCGCGGAACTCGCTCAGCGGCATGGCGACGAGCCTTGGCGGATGCGGCTTTCGTGCTCGTGCGCGGAGAAAACCGAGGCCGGGCACCGGCTTTGTGTGCCTGCCCGCCGACCTCACCCGCCGGGCCGCCGACCTGCGGGCGGCGGCGTACCAGAGCTGGGTCACCGTGTAGTTGAGCCGGCCGCCGTCACCGAGTTTGTCGGCGAGCCTGCGCAGCTTGACGTCGTGCAGGTGCAGCGGGTTCAGCCGCGGCTCGAACACGAACTGCTTGCCGCAGTGGGCGCAGCGCCGGCCGCCCCGCTGCTGGTACAGCAGCGTCTCGTCGCAGTGTGGGCAGATCATGGGGCATCCATCGCTCGTCCCATCCCGGGCGGTGGGGATCCTAGCTACCGCAACGTGATCGATGTAGGTTCTCGGCTTGGGTGAGTTGTGAACCCGAGCTGATGGGGGAAGGAAGAACAATGAGTCCCGAGCTGAGCGCGGAACGTTGCCGGCAGGCACTGCAGGACCACACGGAAGGGCTGGCGGAATGCGCCGGTGCAGCGGGTAGTGACGCTTCGGTGCCGACCTGCCCGGGCTGGACCGTGACCGACCTGGTCCAGCACGTCGGCCAGACCCAGCACTGGGTGGCCGAGATCATCGAACGCCGCATCACCGACCCAACCGAGCTGCCCACCGAGATGGTCGAGCTGCCCGCCGACCCGCAGGCCTGGCCGGCGTGGCTGTCCGCCTCCGCTGCCCGACTGACCGCGGCCTGCTCCGACGCGGCACTGGTAGCCGAAGTGTTCAACGCCGCCGGCGACAACCGGACCGGTGCACAGTTCTGGTTGCACGGCCAGCTCAACGAGGCGGTCATCCACGGCTTCGACGCGGCCGCGGCCGCCGGCCGCGACTACCACGTCGACGCCGACGTCGCCGCCGGTCTCATCACCAACCACCTGACCATGCTCACCTCGCCGACCTGGGCGGCCCAGCGTCCGGAGTCCACAGCCGCGATGAGTGGCGCCGGCGAGACCCTGCATTGGCACGCCACCGACGAAGGTGGCTCCGGCGAATGGCACATCGAACGCCACCCTGACGGTGTGCGCTGGCAGCCCCGACATGGCACCGCCGATGTGACCGTTCAGGGGCCGGCGAAATCGCTGCTGCTCGTCCTGACCCGCCGGCTTCCCCTGACCGGCGAACAAGCTGACCACGTCACCATCGACGGCGACGTCGAGCTGGCGCGGCACTGGATACAGAGCACCGCCCACGTCGCGGGCTAGGCGCACCGCTGCGGGTGCTCCGCTGGCCGTCCCGGCCGTCCCGGCCGTCCCGGCCGTCCCGGCCGTCCCGGTACGACACGGTGAACCTATGGCGGCGCGCGTTGTGCCGGGCCACACTAGGCCCAGGTTGTGCATGGGGGTGGATGGCTGATGTCGACAGGAAAGCACAGACACGTCGGATCACCGGCTCCGAGGCGGGAGGATGCCCGGCTCATCATCGGCCGGGGGCGGTTCGTCGACGGGATGCGGCTGCCGGACTCGGCATACGCGGTGGTGCTTCGAAGCGAGGTTGCGCACGGCCGCATACGCGGTTGCGATGTCGAGAAGGTGCGGGCCGCCAACGGTGTCCTGGACGTCATCACCGTCCAGGACGCGCGTGGAGTGGAGCTGCCGGGCGCCGGTCTGGGACCTGATCGGCCGACCCACTATCCGGTGCTGGACGACACCGTGCGCTACGTCGGGCAGCCGATTGCGGTGGTGGTAGCCGAAACCGCGGAGGCCGCGCACGACGCCGCTGCCCTGGTCGACGTCGACATCGAGCCGTTGCCCGCGGTGGTGGGTCTGGAGATGGCGCTGGAAACGGGCGCCTCCCTGCTGTACCCCCAGTGGGGGACCAACGTGGGCACCGACTTCCCGCTGGGTGACGCGGAGGCGGCGACGGCGGTCGCCGAGCATGTCGTGGAGATGACGTTCCGGCTCGCGCGGGTCGCGCCGCGGCCGATCGAGCCGCGTGGCGTGGCGGCCGACTACGACGGCGAGACGCTGACCGTTCGAACGGGGACCCAGGCCCCGCACTTCGTGCGCGACCATGTGGCCGAGGCGTTGGGTCTTGCGGTCAACGCGGTGCGTGTCATCGGTTGCGATGTCGGTGGCGGGTTCGGGGCCAAGGAACACGTCTACCCGGATGAGGTGCTGATCTGTCTGGCCGCGCTTCGACTGCACCGGCCCGTCCGCTGGAGTGAGGCGCCGGGCGACCACCTGGTCGCCACACTGCACGCACGCGACGCGGTCCACCGTGGACGCCTCGCGCTGGACGCGAACGGCCGGTTTGTCGCGCTGTACTGCGACATCATCGGTGATCTGGGCGCCCACGCGTCGAACGTCGGCGCCGGCCCGCTGGCGGTGTCGGCGGTGATGTCATCCGGCCCGTACCGGTTCGACACGGTGGGCGCGCGCGTGCGTGGGATCGTCACGACGACCGCCCCGACCGGGTCGTACCGGGGTTTCGGTCAGCCGGAGGTCACCTGGACGCGGGAACGGCTCATCGACGAGGCCGCCCGCCGGCTCGACGTGGACCCGGTCGACCTGCGCCTGCGCAACATGCTCGACCCGCACGAGCTCCCGTTCACCACTGGCATGGGACAGAAGTACGACTCCGGTGACTACGCCGGTGGCCTGCGGACGCTGCGCGACCGGGTGCGGAGCCGGCACGCCGACGATGCGCGCAGACGCGGCATCGGGTTTTCCTGCCACGTCGAGATGACCGGCGTGGGGCCTTCCAAACAGATGCAGGTAGAGGGCTACATGGCGGGCGGCTTCGAGAACGCGGTCGTGCGCATGGAACCGGACGCCTCCGTCGTCGTCCACACCGGACTGGCCGGCATGGGGCAGGGCATCGAGACAACGCTCGCGCAGCTGGCCGCCGACGAGCTGGGCGTCCCACTGGACCGCGTCCGGGTCGTGCTGGGCGACACCGAGGCCACGCCGTACTCGCCCATCGGATCGATAGCGAGCCGATCCCTCGCGGTCGGCGGCGGGGCGCTCATCCACGCGGCGACCGCCTTGCGCGACAAGGTGCTCACGATCGCCGCGCATCGCCTCGAGGTCGCGGCCGGCGACCTGGAGATCGCGGACGGAGACGTTCGGGTGCACGGTGTGCCGGGTGCCGCGGTCGGTCTCGTCGATCTCGCGACCTCCGCGTGGCGCGGCTGGGACCTTCCGGACGGGGTGCGGCCCGGCCTCGAGGAGCAGGCCACCTACGACCCGCCCGGCTACCTGTACTCCTCCGGTTCTCACGCCGCGGCCGTGGCGGTCGACCCGCAGACCGGTGCGGTCGAGATCGAGGGGTACTGGGTCGTCAACGACTCCGGCAATTTGGTCAACCCGGCGATCGTCGAGGGGCAGATCCGCGGGGGAGTCGTACAGGGAATCGGCATGGCGCTGTACGAGCAGGTCGTCTACTCACCGGACGGTCAACCCTCCGCCGGGTACGACCTGCCCACGGCCCTGGAAGCGCCGGACATCGACATCGTCCACCAGCAGATTCCGTCCCCGGTGACACCGGGCGGAACAAAGGGAGTCGGCGAGTCCGGGACCATCAGCTCACCCGCCGCCGTGGGCAACGCGATTGCGGCCGCCCTGCCCGAGATCGCCGATCTGATCACCGCCACACCGATCACCCCGCAAGCCCTCCAGCGAAAGTTGGCCGACCGGCATCGCTGAGGACTGCTGCTTTTCGACATCGTTGTTGTTCAATGTGTGGTCAGCGGTGCGCAATCCCAGCCTAACCGGAGACTAATGAGTCCGGCCGGCAGGTACTGAACCTTTGGTCGGGTCGCTGCGGGATCATGTCGCGATGTTCGACATCGGGACTTGACCCCGGATGTTGGACACCTGACACACTCGGATCGTGATGGTCCGGGTGGACTGGAGTCCTGCATAGATGGTCATGAAGCACTACCCGCCGGAGTTCAAGGCCGAGGCTGTCGCGCTCTATCGGTCCCGCCCGGGTACGACGGTCGCCGCGGTGGCGGGGGATCTCGGGGTCAATGCCGAGACGCTGCGGTCCTGGATCCGGATCGACGACGGACGACGCGCCGATTCCCATCCCACGACCGGCGCGGCCCCGGCTGCCGCGCCGTCCCCGGGCACGCTGGAAAGCGAGAACGCTGAGCTGCGCAAGCGGGTCCGCGAGTTGGAGGAAGAACGCGAGATCTTGCGCAAGGCGGCCAAGTATTTCGCCGGGGAGACGCGCTGGTGAACCGCTTCCAGTTCGTCGCCGACAACCAGCGCCGCTACGGCGCGAAGCGGTTGTGCCACGTGATCGGCGTCGCCCGGTCCAGCTTCTACCACTGGAAGGCCACCACAGCCGATCGGGCGGCCCGGGCGGCTGCCGATGACCGGCTGGCGGCCCGGATCCGCGTGGTCCACCGGGAGTCCGACGGCACCTACGGCGTTCCGCGGATCACCGCGGAGCTGCGGGATGTCGGGGACGTGGTCAACCACAAGCGGGTCGCGCGGGTGATGCGCGGGATCGGCCTGGCCGGGGTGCGGCTGCGCCGCCGGCACCGCACCACCGTCAGCGATCCGGCCGCGTGCAAGGCACCGGACCTGATCCAGCGCGACTTCACCGCGCAGGCGCCGAACACCCGCTACGTCGGCGACATCACCTACCTGCCGGTCGCCGACGGCACGTTCTGCTACCTGGCGACCGCGATGGACCTGTGCTCGCGCCGGCTGGTCGGGTGGGCTATCGCTGATCACATGCGCACCGAGCTGGTCATCGATGCCCTGCGCGCCGCCGAGCGCACGCGGGGCAGCCTGGCTGGGGCGATCTTCCACACCGACCACGGGGCCCAATACGTCTCTCGGGCGTTCGCCGGGGTCTGCCAAGCGGCTGGGGTGATCCAGTCCATGGGCGCGGTCGGCAGTTCCGCAGACAACGCCGCAGCGGAGAGCCTGAACGCAGCATTCAAACGCGAGACCCTGCAGGGCGCCAGAAGCTGGGCCACTGCAAGGGAAGCACGACTGGCGGCGTTCGGCTGGCTGCATCGCTACAACACCCGACGCCGCCACTCATACCTCGGGCAACGATCCCCGATCGCCTACGAGAACAGCCTCGACCCGACATCGGCTACGCTGCCCGACGTCGCATAACCCCGTGTCCAACATCCGGGGGCAAGCCCCATCTTTGTGAGCTATCGAACCGTGGACGCCCGGTTCGGTGCGGCCAGTGTGCACGAGGCATTGACCCGTCGATTCGGTCCTGACCAGGTATTTCTCGATTCAGCTTCGATTCCGGTTGGCGCGAAGTATCCGGAGGAGATCTTTGCGGCGCTGGGCCAGGTCAGCGTGCTGGTGGTGTGCATCGGTCCGGAGTGGATGGCCGCGGATGAGCGCGGCAGGCTGATCGACCGTGAGGACGACTGGGTGCGCCGGGAGATCCGGCATGCCGTCAAGCGGAAGATCGTGATCGTTCCGGTCCTCCTCGACGGGGCATCGCTCCCGAGCGAACACGAGCTACCCGAAGACATCCGCGACCTCACGCGCCGCCAGTGCCTCGAGGTGGGGCACCGGAACTTGGCTGCAGACCTCGCGCGCCTCGGTGACTGCGTCGCCCGGTCGGTGCCTGGGCAGTTGGGAAGGGGGCCGACCTCGCGGCACGAGCTTCGCCTGCGTGCAACTCGGACGCGGTGGGGAACCGTGGGTGGCCTGGTGGTTGTGGTTCTGGTCCTGGCGACTGCGCTGTCGACCTTGGCGGGCGACAGCGCCGGACGGCCGGGCCGTTCCGTCGACCGCGCGGACTCGCTCATCGGCGATCCGCGTACCGCCGACCCGTGCACGCTCATCAAAGCCGTCACGTTCGCCCGGTTCGGGAGGACGAGGCTCGATCCGGCGTATGGCAACTTCAACCGCTGCGATGTTGTCGTCAGTCCCGAGGACGGCGAGCCGATCGACGTCGAGGTGCAGTTCGACGACGGTCCGCTGGACGAGAACGCCGAGCCCGCGGAATGGGTGGGCGCTATCGGAATCGTTCTGCAGCCAGTGGAGAGCGAGGCGTGCATTCGCGGGCTGACCCTGCCCTCGGGTGACGGCGGGCGAGTCGTGATGGTCAGCGCCGATGTCCCCAAAGGGACCGGCACCGCGGAGTGGTGCGAACTCGCTGACGTGGCCGCCGCGACCGCCGCGCAGCTTCTCGACGAGTGGCACAGTGACGGGAAGGCGATACCTCGCCGGTCTTTCTCGGCCGAATCCATCGCTCACCAGGACGCCTGCCTGCTGCCTGACGGAGATGCGCTCACCGCCGCCATACCGGGAGTCGACGCTACGAAGCCCGATCCCGGATTCGGCCACTGGAAATGTGGCTGGTCGAGCACGAACGGCGAAACCTCGGCGGACGTGCGCTTCGACCAAACAGCACCGCTGGACGCGAGCAACGGCCGACCGACTCGAATCGACAACCGGAAAGCCTTCCTCGAACCGAACGGTGACGGCGCGGGGACTTGTGTGGTGAAGGTGGTATACCGGACGCACGTCGGCTTGTACGGACGCAAGGTCGATGAAGTGCTCCAAGTGACCATCGCCGACGGTGGGAATCTTTCTGCGTGCCGATCGGCCACGACGCTGGCCACTTCGGCCGCTGCTGCACTACCTCGATAGCGCAGCAGCTCAGCCATGGCTGATCACGACACACAATGCCGAAGAACTAGGTGGCCAGATCGTCTGGTCCTGCGATGTCGTACGACGAAGTCGTTCATCGCGATACTCGCCAGGCTTACAATCCGCAGTTCTTGTCGAATCCGAGCGATCGGCTGGCCGTCAGAGTGTGCAGGTCTTTCGGATCTTGGAACAGAGTGGCTTGAACTCGCAGCGGTCCGGTCAGCGCCCGAGGACCTGACCCATGGCCGGATGTCCGTCAGTCCTGGCGCGGGGCGGACAGTTGGCGCATCAGGGCGGCGTCGTCGCGGATTGCGGTGTGGGAGGTGGCTCGGTCGCCGGTGAAGTGCAGCAGGTGCATCTGGGCGTAGGCGAACGTGCGGCCCGTTGCCGGCACGCCGAAGAACTCGCCGGTGTGCCTGCCGTGGTGGGTGCAGTGGATGACCACGGTGTCGCCCTCGCTGATCACCTGGTGGATTTCCCAGCGCTGGTCGGAGAACGCGCTGTGCAGCATCCGCATCATGCCGACCAGGCCGTCCGGGCCCGGCGGAGTCCCGGGAGGAGCCTCGGTGTTGACGAAGTCCTCGGTCACGGCGGCGCGTACGGCCTCGGCGTCGGCCGCCGGGAAGTCGACCTCCAGCGTTCGTCGGGCGATGGCCTTGATGTCCGGTCTGGTGGTTGTCGTGTCGGTCATGGGGGCCTCCTTGGTCAGCCTAAATTCATGACAGTATGATTCTCGCCAATGTCCGAGAACGCAAGACCCAAGCGCAGATACGACTCGTCCCGTCGCCGAGAGCAAGCGGGCCGCACCCGTGAGCAGATCGTGCGTGCCGCGGGTGACGTGTTCGTCGAACGCGGCTACGCGGGCGCGACCATCGCGGCCATCGCGGCGCGCGCCGAGGTCGCGGTCGAGACGGTGTACCGCTCGGCGAGCGGCAAGTCCGGCCTGCTGGCCGCGGCCGTGCAGGCGGCACTCGCCGGCGGGGTGGCGCGCTCGGAGGTGCCCCGCGAGCAACGGCCGGGGATCCGCGTGGTGATCGAGGAGACCGACCCGCGGGCCCGGTTCGCCCGCTACGCGGAGATGATCACCGGCGTGTACCGGCGCGCCGGACCGCTGCTGCGTGTGCTGAACGCGGCGGCCGCGTCCGACGAGGAGCTCGCGGCGTTGCGCGACTCCCTGGAGCAGCAGCGGTGGGAGGGGCAGCGGCGGTTCGCGCAGGCGTTGGCCGAAGCGGGCACCTTGCGCACCGGGCTCACCGTGGAGACAGCCGCGGACGTGATCTTCGCGCTGCAGGCACCCGCCGTCCACGACTCGCTGGTCCTCGACCGCGGTTGGTCGACGGGGGCGTATCGCGACTGGCTCGCCGACCTCCTCGCCCGGGCACTGCTGGACGACGCCTGAGCCCGCAGGGGCTTGCGTTTCCGCGACCCGGGATGCAACATTTTTGGAAACGTTGCATCCCGGCCGTGTCGACGGGGCGGACGGCCGCCGAGAGAAGGCGGAACCCATGGTCGAGCCCCAGATCAACGGACAGACCGACAAACGCTTCGCGCCGCTGCGTGACCTCGCGCTCAAGCACATCGAGTCGGGCGACGAGACGGGCCTGTCGCTGGCCGTCGACATCGCCGGGGAGACCGTGGTCGATCTCTGGGGCGGGTTCGCCGACGCGGCGCGGACGCGGCCGTGGGAGCGGGACACCATCGTCAACGTGTGGTCCACGACCAAGACCGTGACCAACCTGGCCGCGCTGATGCTGGTCGACCGCGGTGAGCTGGACGTCGATGCGCCGGTCGCGCGGTACTGGCCGGAGTTCGCCGCGAACGGCAAGGAGAACATCCTCGTCCGCCACGTGCTCGGACACACCTCCGGCGTGTCCGGCTGGGAGCAGCCGTTCACCCAGCAGGACATGTACGACTCGGCGAAGGCGACCTCGACACTCGCCGCGCAGGCGCCGTGGTGGGAGCCGGGCACGGTGTCCGGTTACCACGCGAGCAACCAGGGCCACCTCGTCGGCGAGATCATCCGGCGGGTCTCCGGCACACGCCTGCGTGACTTCGTCGCCACCGAGATCGCCGGTCCGCTCGGCGCCGATTTTCAGATCGGCGCTCGGGAGGCCGACTGGCCGCGGTGCGCCGAGCTCATCCCGCCCCCGCCGCTGCCGTTCGACCTGTCCGACACCGAGAGCGTGCTCGTCAAGACCATCCTGACCGCCTCGACCGACGCCACGGCGGCGAACACGCCGGAATGGCGGCGGGCCGAGATGGGCGCGATCAACGGGCACGGCAATGCGGCGTCGGTGTTGCGCATCCTGTCGGCGATCACGCTCGGCGGCGAGTCCCACGGCGTGCGGCTGCTGTCGCCGGAGACGATCGACGTGATCTTCCGCGAGCAGGCGCACGGCGTCGACCTGTTCCTCAGCGTGCCCATCCGGTGGGGGATCGGCTACGGGCTGCCGGAACCGGTGACCTTGCCGTACATCCCGGAGGGAAAGATCTGTTTCTGGGGCGGCTGGGGCGGTTCGTCGATCATCATGGACCTGGACCGGCAGCTGACGATCTCGTACATGATGAACCAGATGAAGCCGGGCGTGATCGGCTCGGACACCGCGCAGGCGTACTGCGAGGCGATCTACGCCGCGTTGTGACGGCGACGAAGCTGGCCCGGTGCCTGCGCGGCCTCGACTCGCCGAGCACCGGCCCGATAGCCGCGTTCCGGTTGGCGCGGCAGGCGATGCTGGCCGGCCGGCGGGTCGACATGCAGGATCTGGCGGCGGAGCTCGGGGTGGCCCGGGCGACGTTGTTCCGCTGGGTCGGCAACCGCGACCAGCTGCTGGCCGAGGTGATCTGGTCGACGGCCGAGCCGACCTGGCGGCACGCCGTCGAAGAAGCGCAGGGTGCCGGGGCCGAGCGCGTGGTCGCCGCGTACGACCGGTTCGTGCGTGATGTGATCGCCGCGGAGTTCTTCGCCCGCTACCTGCGGCGCGAACCGGAACGCGCGCTGCGCCTGCTGACCACGAAGGCGAGCGGGTTCCAGCACCGCCTGGTCGCCGAGTTCGAAAGGCTGCTCCGGCACGAACACGCGACGCAGGACATGTGCCTGCCCCTGCCCGCTGCGGACCTCGCCTACCTCATGGTCCGCATCGCCGAGTCGTTCATCTACTCCGACCTCATCACCGGCGAGACCCCGGACGCGACCAAGGCCACCGACGCGATCCGCGTCCTCCTCGGCGCCTACGCAGCTTGATGAACGGCTTCCAGCCGGGCCAGGTCGTCGGGTGCGAGTCGTAGCGCTCCGGCGGCGACGTTGTCGGCGAGGTGGCCGAGATCGCCGGTGCCCGGGATGACCAGGACGTGCGGTCCACGCTGCAGAGCCCAGGCCAGGCGGATCTGCGCCGGGGTCGCATCGTGCGCGCGGGCGATCGCGAGCACGTCGTCGTGCTCGGCGCCGCTCGGGCCGGCCTCGCGACCGGCACCCGCGATGGAGAAGAACGGGACGTACGCCACGCCCTGCTCACCGCAAGCGCGCAGGAGCTGGTCCTGCTGCGGGCGGTGGCCGAGGCCGTAGGAGTTCTGCACGCACACCACCGGCGCGATCGCCTGTGCCTGGGCCAGATGTTCCGGGCGGGTGTTGGACACGCCGAGGTGGCGGATCATCCCGGCGTCGCGCAGCTCGGCCAGCGCGCCGAAGTGCTCGGCGATCGAGTCCAGCCCGTGCAGGCGCAGGTTCACCAGGTCGAGGTGGTCGCGGCCGAGCTGGCGCAGGTTTTCCTCGACGTCGCCGCGCAGCTGATCGGGTGTGGCCATGGGCGGCCACTCGCCGGAAGAGTCGCGGCGCGGCCCGACCTTCGTGGCGATGACCAGGTCGTGCGGGTAGGGCGAGAGCGCGGTGTTGATCAGCTCGTTGGCCGACCGCAGCGACGAGAAGTAGAACGCGGCGGTGTCGATGTGGTTGACGCCCAGCTCGACCGCGCGGCGCAGCACCTTGATCGCCTGGTCACGGTCGCCGGGGACGGCCTCGGGCGCGAGCGCCTCGCCGCGCTGCGGCAGACGCATCGCCCCGAACCCGATCCGGTTGACCGGCAGATCCCCCAGCGTCCAGGTTCCCGCGGCCGCAGCGTCGATCGACTCAGCAGCCATGATCCAATTCTGCCACGCGTGGTTCCGGTGTGGGACCGTCGAAGCGTGGACCTCGCGGACCGCTTCCTCCTGCTCGCAGCGTGCGTCGCCGGAATCGCGGCCGGACGGCACCGTCGGGTTCGACGTCCCGGCGATCAGCTGAACGTGAGTACCAGCTTCTCGAAACCACGCAGCACGATCGCGTGCTTCCAGTCCGCTTGCGACTGTGCGATCTCCCGAATCCCTGCCTCCACAATGCTTTCGAGGACGGCGGTCGCCTCGAGAAGGGCCAGTCGCGCCCCCAGGCAGTAGTGGATCCCGCCGCCGAAGGCGAGTGCCGGCGGGCCGTTGCGGGCAATGTCGAAGCGGTCCGGGTCCGGGAACGCGGCCGGGTCCCGGTTCGCCGCGCCCAGCATGGTCACCACGACGTTGCCCGCGGGGATCGGGGTGCCGGCCAGTTCCAGGTCGTGGCTCGCGATTCGTGAGTTCGTCTGTACCGGGCTGTGGAAGCGGCTGACCTCCTGCGCCGCCTGCGCGGCGAGTTCCGGTGACGCCGCCAGTAGCGCGTACTGCTCGGGATGCGTGCTCATCAGGAACATCGTCGTGGAGATCAGGTGCGCGACGGTCTCGAAGCCGGCGAAGAACAGGAACGTGATGTTCGCGATCACGTCGTCGTCGGACACGTCCCCGGCCGCGCGTGCCTCGTGCAGCAGGTCGCGCAGCAGCCCGTCCTGCGCGTCGCCGAGTTCGGTGAAGTACTCGGTCATCTCGAGGATCGCGGTGACCGCCTCGAAAGTCCGTTGTGGTGGCAGCCCCGGCTCGAAGATCACCGACGCGTCCCGCATGAGCGTCCGGAAGTCGTGCCGGTCGGCCTCGGGCACGCCGACGATGTCGCAGATCACCTGCATGGCGAGCGGGTAGGAGATCGCCTCGACGACGTCCACCGGTCCGCCCGACAATGCCGTGCCGACGATCTTCGTCGCGAGTCCCTGCAGCCACGGGCGCAGGCCGTCCATGCGCCGCCGGGTGAACCCGGAGTTCATCACCCGGCGGACCGGGGTGTGCTCGGGCGGGTCGATGAACGCCAGCGGCAGCACCATTCCGGACGGCGGCGGTGGCACGGGTTCGGCGGTGACGAAGTCGAGCGCCAGGTACTCGGTCACCTTCACGAACCCCGGCTGGCGCAGCACCTGCCGGCAGTCCTCGTACCGCGTGGCGTACCAGATCGGGTTGCCGGCCAGCTGGTGCAGCGGCGCGGTCTCGCGTAGCTCGTGCAGCAGCGGGTAAGGGTCGGCCATGTGCTCGGGCTCGAAGAGCACGTCCACGAGCAGCCGGTCACCGTGGTCACGCACCGGCGGCCGCCGCGGGCCACGCGGGCCGACCGCCTTGCGGGGCGCGTCCGGCCCGACGCCGGTCAGCTCGCGGATACGGGCGATGCCGTCCGGCCCGCCGCCGGCGACGGTCGTCACGCCGAGCGTGCCCGCCGACTCGCGGTTGGCCGGGAGGTCGTCGACGAACAGTGTCTCCGCGGGCGGGCTGCCGAGCTTCTCCAGCGCGGCGCCCACCATGCGGACGTCGGGCTTGCGGGCGCCGACGTCGCACGAGCGGACGATCACGTCGAACACCTCCGCCCACGGGTACAGCGCCTGCCACAACGGCGCGGCCTCCCTCGGCGTGTTGGTGCACAGCGCGAGCTTGAACCCGGCGTGGGCCAGCTGCTCGGCGAGCTCGAGGTACTCCTCGTCCAATGTGTACGGACGCGGTGGGCGCGCGGGCCCGGGCGGCATGTCGAGCAGCGGCATCGCCTGCGCCATGGTCAGCTCGCCGCGTTCGAGGCGGTGCCAGGGATGGTCGCTGTCCTTGTCCTGACCGCCGAAGAACGTCTCCGGGAACTGGCCGGCGCCTGGGTGCGCGAGCACCCCGCCGACGTCGAAGATGATCGCGGTGACCGTCACCGGGCCGCCTCGCTGATCGCCTCGAAGACCTCCGGGTAGTCCTTGCGCTCCCACGACCCCACCATGGCGTCGAGCCGGGCGAGGATCTGCTCGTAGATCCCGGTAACCAGTGCGATGCCCTGCTCGGCGGTCTCCTCGGAGACCGGCAGGCGCCAGAACTCGATGTCGTCCGCCTCCGGGTCGTCCTCGAGCTCGACGGCGTCCGGGCGCAGCCGCAACGTCATGTACGGCAGGTCCAGCCCTGCCTCCTCCGCGACCCAGTCGGCGAGGTGGCCGGTGGCCGTCGCGTAGGTCTCGGTGAGTCCCTTGAGCGTCGCGATCGTCCAGTAGCGCAGCACCGGGTCGAGGGTGACGTCGATGTGGTGGGTGATGATGCCGCGGGTGTCGCGGTGCGAGTCGGTGGCGCGGTCGAGGTAGATGAACTCGAGCGTGCGGCTCACCGGCCAGCCGAGACACTCGTCGAGGCCGAGCGACTGCCAGTCGACGAACAACATCGCCGCGCGTCTGCCGAACCGCTTGCTCAGCCGGTTGATCGCCCGCTGCCGCGCGTTGACCGGGATCGGGTAGGGGAGCATGTACTTGTAGACGGTCGGGGTGCCGCAGGTGTCGGTCGCGCTGTAGAGCACCGCGAAGCGCAGCTTGGCTTTCGCCTCCTCCAGCGTGTCCGCGGTGAAGAAGTTCATGTGCTCGGACTCGCGCAGCGCCTGCCGGCACCGTCGCCAGGTCTCCTGGATTGCCCGCTGGCTCGCGTGCGCGTCGGTGTCCGGCCAGAAGTTGAAGTCGAACACCTCGGGGCCGGGGATCGTCGGCAGCCACTTCGCGGGTGCGGCGTGGATGGCGCGGCGGTAGTCGAAGCCGCCCTGGGAGATCGTCTCCTGCGCGAGTCGCAGCATGTCGCTGTTCTGCTCGTCGATCAGCTCGAAGATCCGGATTGCGCGCCGCCGGGCCGCCTCCCGCTGCTCCTCGGTCAGCTCGGCCGCCTCGAACGCGTCGTCGTCGACGGCGTGGCCGGTCTCGCGGGCGAGGTGGTAGGACCCCCAGTAGATGAGCTCCTTGCCGGTGGCGGCGGTGTACTCGCTCGCCAGCTTGTCGGTGTGCCGGAACAACGCGTTGCCGCAGGCCTCGATCGACTCGACGACGGCGAAGCGGACCACCGGATCCTCGGCCTCGATCACCATCTTGGTGATCTGGGTGACCCGGCGCCGGAGCGACTCGTTGGCCTCGCTGAGGAACAGCCAGTAGTAGAGCTCGGACGGGCGCCAGCCGAGCAGGTCGTCCCATCCGAGCGTGCGTAAGTCGCGCATGAACAACCGCGAGTGGGTCATGTCCTCGTCGGCGTGCGCGGAGATCGCCTCGCGCTGCTGGTCGAGTTCGCGGTCCTTGCCGTAGGAGATGTGATACAGGTTCAGCTCGCGGAAGTACATGATGAAATTGGTGAAGTACAGCGCGAACCAGAGTTTCTGCTCGGGCCGCACATGCTCCTCGGGAGTCACCAGCCAGGTATGCAGCGGGTGGTCCTCGATGCGCTCGCGCCAATAGTCGATGACGGGCAGTACCTGCTTCATTCCGCGCAACCTAGAGCACGAGACGATCTTCGAACAGATCCGGCGCGCGCGGCGCCGGCCGGATCGTCCGACCGGCGTATCCGGTTCCTCCCCGGGGCCTGATGAACGACTACCGAACAGGCTTGTCATCCGCCCGTTGCGTCGAGCACCTGTTCATAGGTCGTCCGGGACGGCAGGTGAGTGAGCAGGTGGCGCACGTTGCGGTCGGTGTATCGCCGTTCCTCGGCTCCGCTCGCGTTGAGCGCCAGGTCGACCTGACCGGCCACGTAGTTCAGCAGGCCGGTCGCGGTTCCGCGAAAGGTGTCGAGGTCCAGTCGAGGCAGGGCGCCTGCCTGTGCGCGGTAGCCGTCCACCAGCGCGCGGGCGCCGGCGGCATTCACCCCGCCGCCCGGGTTGACCGCCCAGTTGGCCAGGGCGGCGGCCAGCTCCCACTCCGGCGGCAGCCCGCTCGCATGCTCCCAGCCGGCCACGACCAACCGCCCGCCCGCGCCGAGACGCACGTTGCCCGGATTGAGGTTGTTGTGGCACAGCACCGGGTCCGCGGTCGTCGCTGTGTCGCCGATGGACGACAGGTCGTCCAGCACCGGAACCGCTGCGGCGAGTGGTGCGGACCAGCCGGCGCCTTGGCCGGCGGCGGCCTCCGCAAGCTCGGCCCAGCTCGTCGTCGACAACCGCCGGGCGTTCCACGGGCAGATGCCGTCCACCGGGAACCGGAGCGAGTGGACGGTGGCGAGGATCTGGCCGACCTCGCGGGTGATGGTCGCGCTGACCGGCGCGGCCAGCGGCGGTCCGGAGTGCAGCCACCGGTAGACGCGCCACTGGTGTCCGTCGATCGTTTCGACGGCAGCGCCGGTACGACTGCGGACCGGGGCGGGCAGCGTCACGCCCGCGCGTGCGGCGGCTTCCTGAAACCGGGTGTTGTCCTCGCCGTCGGTCACCGGGTACACGTCGTCGACGGTGCGTGGCGCCCAGCGGCCGCGGTCGGTGTCCAGCATCCAGCGCCGGCCGATCTCGTCCGGACGGGACACCGAGCGCATCGCACCGGTCACCTCGCCCAGCTCGAACCGCTCGGTGACCTGCCGGGCGAGCGCGGGATCGGCGAGGTCGCCGCGTCCCTGCCTGCGGTCGACCTCTGCTTTCAGGTCTGTCCAGGTCCGGAACCCGTACTGCTCGGCGAGCGATGTCTGCGCGGTGGCCAGGGACGCGTCCGGGTCGCTGTCCCGCAGGCCGGCGAGCAGATCCTTGGCCTGGCGGCGCAGATGGTCGAGGTTGGGGTTGTCGGGCAGCGTCTTCATCGGAGCACCTCGCTCACCGCCCGGACTCGCACGGACGGAGGTGAGCGCGGCATCCGTCGCCAAACCTGACAGCTGGGTTGGCTTCGAGCCTTCCGGCGAGTCGCGGCGCGTACCCAACGCGCTGCCACGACTGTAACCGATGGCTACTTGGATTCGATGCGGCCAAGCGGATCGGTGCTCTCCGACAGGGACTTCCGGGCCGCCGCCCAGCTCTCGTCCTCTACGTCCAGTGCGTGGCGCAGGTAGGCCCAGGTGACCTGCTGGATCAGCGCGACCCGGTCGGGGTTCTCGTCCGTGGTCTCCGCGGCCTCGTAGCCCGCGATTCCGCCCAGCGAGTGCTCGGCCCCGAACACGGTGAGCAGGCTCTTGGCGCCCGGGCTCAGGACGTACGGGTCGGTCATCCAGTCCGGCCCCCGCACGGACAACGGTGAGTCGTCCCGGTCGCCCGCGACCACGAGCGCGGGGGTGGTCATGTTCGCGAAGCTCGGGTTCAGGAAAGGGAAGTGCTCGGTGGCGAACGGTGTCAGGTCGGCGCCACCGCGCCCGGCGGTGGCGAGCAGCACGCCCGCACTGACGCGCGAGTCGGACAGGTCCTCGCCGCCGGACAACGTCTCGGGGTTGAGGACCCGCAGGCCCAGCAGGTTGCCGGCGGTCTGGCCGCCGAAGGAGTGCCCGGCAGCGGCGATGCGGCTCCGGTCGATGCGCCCGCCGAGTCCGGGAACGGCGGCTTCCACAAGGTCGAGACTGTCGAGGACGCGCGTGTCGTCCTCGACCCGGAACCGCCAGATCCGTGGCGTGCGGGGATCGTCGGGGGAGAGGCCGACCGTCCTCGAGTCCAGATGAGTGGGCTGGACGACCACGAAGCCGTGCGCGGCCCAGAAGTCGGCCAGCGGCCCGTAGCTGTCCAATGAGGAGCCGAACCCGTGCGAGAAGACGATGATCGGCAGGTCATATCCGGTCACCGGCGCGGACACGCGCACGCGAAGATCCTCGCCACGGTCCGGCGCGGGCAGCACCACCGGCTTCACGGAAACAACCGCTGACTCGATCATGGGCTTCTTCCTGTGCGGTATCGTCACTAAACGGGACAAGGTCCCGCTTCGACGATACGGGACACTGTCCCGTTTCGAAAGGTGGGCAGGTGGACGGCGCGACCAGGGCCAAGCGTGCGGACGCCCGACGCAACGAGGAGACCCTGCTGGCGGCGGCCGCCGCTGTCTTCGTGACCTCGGGTGTGGAGGCTCCGATCCGCGATATCGCGGCCAGGGCCGGTGTCGGCACGGCCACGATCTACCGGCACTTCCCGACCCGGGCGGCGCTCATCGTCGCCGTCTACCGGCACCAGGTCGAGGCCCTCGCCGAGGCCGGTCCCGCACTGCTGGAACAGAGCGCGACCCCGCACGCGGCGCTGGGTCAATGGATCGACCTGTTCGTCGACTTCCTGGTCACCAAGCTCGGGTTGGCCGCGGTGCTGCAGTCGGATGATCCCTGCTTCGACCCCCTGCACTCGTATTTCCTCGACCGGACGCTGCCCGTGTGCACCCGGCTGCTCGACGCCGCGGCAGCATCCGGTGAGGCACGCGCCGATCTGGACGCCTACGAACTCCTGCGCGGCGTCGCAAGCCTGTGCGTCGGCGGCAACAAACCCGGCTACGACGCGCGCCGGATGGTGGGGCTCCTCGTCGCGGGGTTGCGTCGGGAGTCCTCAGCCTCGAGTGCTGAATGAGTGGGAAGTCGAATGACGAATACAAGTTTTCCGAGAATGATCATGCAGTAAGGTGCGCGGCGCAGGCATTCAAGGAAGTCGGGGGCAGCCTTGTCGGAGGATCGGCCAGCGTACGACGCGTTCATCTCCTACAGCCACGCCTTGGACGGCATTCTCGCGCCCACTTTGCAGCGAGAGATCGAGCGTTTTGCCAAGCCGTGGTATCGGGTCCGGGCGATTCGCGTGTTCCGCGATGATGCCAACTTGTCGGCGGAACCGGGTCTCTGGACCGCGATCGAGGCGGCGTTGGCGAACTCCGGGTGGTTGGTGCTCATGGCATCCCCGGAGGCGGCCGAATCAGTATGGGTGGGCCGGGAGATCTCGTGGTGGCTCGCCAACCGGTCGGCCGACCGCATTCTCATCGTGATCACGGGCGGCGAGTTCGTGTGGCACCAACAGGATCAGATGCTGGACGCGGCGGCGAGTACCGCGGTGCCGCCCGCGTTGCACGAGGCACTCCGCGAGGAGCCGCGGTGGGTGGATCTGCGTTGGCTGCGTGAAGTCTCCCAGGCCGACCGGTCCAATCCGCGGCTTCGCGAATGTGTCGCCGACATCGCGGCCACGATCCGCGGTGCGGCGAAGGACGCACTGATCGGCGAGCACATCCGGCAGCATCGCAAGGCGATGCGACTCGCGCGATCCGCGGTCACCGCGCTGGTCATGCTGTTGGTCGTGTCGGTGATCGCCACCGTGGTGGCCGTCGCGCAGCGCGAGGAGGCGCGGGACCAGGCCCGGATCGCCACCGCCCGCCAACTCGCCGCGACCGCGGTGGCCAACCTCGACACCCAGGTCGACCTGGCTCAACTGCTCGCCGTCGAGGCCAATCGCATGGAATCGACGCCACAGACCCGCGCGGCACTGTTCCAGTCAGTGGTTGCCAGCCCGCATCTGGTCCGCAACGTGAACATCGGCGAATCGGTCACCTCGCTCACGGCCACCGAGTCACGCGTCGTGGTCGCCGGCACCGATGGCGGTCGGCTGGATCGACTGGACCTGTCGAAGCAGACCGAGGATCGGATGAGGGTCGGCGATGCGCCGATCGCCGACCTCGCGACGACGAGCGACGGCCGGAAGACCATCGCCACCGATGGCGAGCGCACCGTGTTGTGGGATATGGCGGGCGCGGACCGGACAATGTCGATCGACGTGCCCGACGTAACGCGCGTGGCCATCTCACCGTCCGGACGGTTCGCTGCGGTACTCTCGTCGCCGGGGGACAGCAGCCAGGGCGATCCCGGCATCACGCTGACGCTCGTGAGCGGGTCGACCGGTGCCGAACTGGCGCAGGTTCGGACCACATCGGGTTACCGAGTGGCGCTGCCCGACGACGATGCCGTGGTACTGATCTCCGCAGGCTCGTGGGAGCGCCGGCCGATCGAGGATCTGTCCACCACGTCCGGCACCGGCTGGATCTCCATACCCGTGGGAGCGCAAACCCCTGGTGTCTCGTCAAACGGTGAATTCTTCGGCCTCGTGACACAAGGCAGTGTGGAGGTCGCCGACACCCATTCGCAGGCAGGTGTCCTCCCGTACATGCGCACTGGATATCTCAGCGCGCACGTTCCGATAGCCGCGCAGGAGCATTTCACGATCAGCAATCGCGGTGACTATGTGGCCGCGGCCGGTGGCGGGACACTGTACGTGGCGCGGCTGCGGTCGGATCCGGATGCCGAGGACCAGGAGACGGATCTGATCTCGTTGACCGGTCGAGGACACGCCGAGGCACTGGCGTTCGTCGGCGACGGAAGCGAGCTGGTGTCGGTGGCCGGTGGTGTGCTGTCGTTGTGGGACATCGCGCAACCGGCTCAGCTCAGCTCGGCACAGCTGGAGCTGCCGTCGTCCCTCAACGTGGGCGAGATTCCGATGATCGCGGTCACCCCGGACGGTCGCCGAGTGGCCGTGACCTCCTACTCCGGCCTGGACGACGGCAAGCCCGAGTTCTCGGTCGGTCCGTCCATCCACGACCTTGCCGGGCGCGATTCGCAGCCGATACCGATCGGCGATCAACGCGCGCACCAGCTGCCCTTGTGGAGTCCGGACGGCGCGAAACTGTTCCTGGTCCGAGAGGGCGGGGCGACCGACATTCTGTCCGAGCGAGGCGAGCTGCGCGGTGGGTGGCCGGCTGGCGGGTCGTCGAGGATCGTCGCTGGGCAAGTCTCACCCGACGGCACCCGGTTGGTTCTGCTGGACCAGAACGGTGGCGTGCAGGTACGCGATGCCGCCGATGGGCGTTTGCTGCGCTTTGTTGAAGGCATCGGACGGGGCGATACCGGTGCCAACCTGTACTACGGCAAAGCCATGATCAGCGCGGATGCCAACACCGCCGCGTTCGTCATCGACCAGGAGACACCTCGCGACGGGGCGTACCTGGTCGACATCGAGACCGGTGTGCGCAGGCAGCTGACCAAAGGCGATGCGGAGGCGGTGACGTTCGGCGACGATGAGGTCCTCGTGCAGCGCAACGACGACGCTCTGGAGGTCTGGAACGCCGACGGGACCGACAAGCTCCGCACATTCACCAGCGACATTGGGTACGGGCGTTCCCTCGCCGTCATACCCGGCACAGGACTGATCGCGCGGCTGCGAGGGAACGGCAGCGTGAGCGTCTCGGCGCTCGAGTCCGGTGACGTTCTCGGGTCGTTCCCGCTGCCATTCCCGACGCGCTCGTTCCTGTCTGATCGGTTCCTGCTTACCGCGATGACCTCGAACGCGCGGACCCGGCAGTTGATCACCGGCATACCGGGTGGGCAGCTCGTCAGCTGGCAGTTCTCGCAGGACGCATGGGTGCGGATCGCCTGCGACGTCGCCGGGCGTTCGCTGACCCCGGCGGAGTGGCAGCGCTACGCCGGCACCGAGGTACCCGACGACTTGGCGTGTTCGCGGTCGTGATCGCTGCCCCGGTGGGACGGGCGTGATGGCTGTGTCATTCCGATTCCACGAGTCGCTTGAGGGCGTCGAGTTGTCCGCCGTCGGTGCGGCGGATGAGGGCGCGCAGGGCCGGGGCGATCGGGCGCCAGAGTGGGGTGGTGGTGACGTCCGCGACGAGCGTGGTTCGGGTTGTGGTGCCGACCGGCTCGACGGAGTAGGTGTAGTCGGCCCGCACGCCGCCCTGTACGGACGTCAGCGTGATCGACTCGCCGGGACGTAGGGCGGTGATCTCGCTGGTGCGTTCCCGTTTGCGCGCGACGAACCGCAGCGTGGTGTCGCCGTCGGGAGTAACACTGTCCACGCCGGACATCCAGTCGGGGGCGCGGTGCCAGTCGGTCAGCATCTGCCAGACCGTGCCGGCGGGGCGGTCGATGACCTGGGTGGCGGTGAACGCTGTGCTCATGCGGGCACCTTCGCCGGTACCGGATGTGCTGTCTTGGACGGATTTCACATGGGCACGAACCCGGGCTCGATCTCGTCGGGCCGGTAGCGGCGCAGGGTCGCCTGGTACTGGGAGGGCGTGACGCCCGTGTGCCGCTTGAAGTCGCGGATGAGGTGGGCCTGGTCGAACCAGCCGAGGGACGCGGCGAGCTCGGTCCAGCCGATCTGGCCGTGCACGTCGATGTACTCGAGGAGGCGGCGCACGCGCAGTATGCGGGCCAATGTGCGCGGGCTGAGGCCGACGACCCGGGAGAACTCGCGGTCCAGGTGGCCGTGGCTGACACCGAGCTCGTCGGCGATCTCCGCGACGCTCCGCGCGGGCGCCTTCTCGAGCGCGGCGACGGCCTGGGCGCAACGCTCGGTGCCTCGCGTGCCCCCGATCGTTAGGGTGCGCTCGACCTGCGCCAGCATGTCGGAGGGCGTGCCGTGCAGTTCGTCGCGTAGCTGTTCGGCTGCCGGCCAGGCGGTGACCCGGCCGCGCAGGCTCGCGGGTTCGAGGCCGATGACTGCGTGGCAGCCGACCGGTGTGGTGACCACGCCGAGGCTGTGGGTCTCCGCGGTGGGCTCGTTGACGATCGGCCGGTCGTGCGGTCCGATGAGGAAGCCGGTCGTGGCGAGGAAAGGCCGGCCGGCGGCGGGGGTCTGCCGGATGGGCGCACCGAGGATGACGGCGGCGACGGTGGAGCCGGTCGGCGCGATGAGCTCGCGCGCGTGGTCGATCTGGCCGCGGGCGTACCAGATGAGCTCGACGTAGCGATCCAGCGGCGGGCCGGGCACGCGGGTCAGGTAGGTGAACGCCACGGACCGAGTATCCGGCCTCTCGTCCGTGCCGGGTGAAACGCGTCGCTTTCGTCAATCGACCATGGGTCATGAAGGCGATGCTCGCGCGGTTCCGCCAGGCCTCGAAGTTGTCCGGACTGGTCATCGTGCTGCTCGGCGTGGTCTTGGGGACCGTGCTGCTCGTCCGAGGTGGACCGCAGAGTTAGATGGCGCAGGCACGCTGCTGGGCTGGGCGATCGCGGCCTACTCGTGATCATCATCGCCGCTGTGAAGTACCCGAGGTCGGCTCGCACGGTGAGTCATGACGACGTCGTGCCGTCGTTGTTGCGGTCCGGGGCGAGATATTGCCTGGTGTTGCGGCCGTTCGGGCAGGATACGCGGATCGTGCTGCCGAAGCTGAACAAGAAGGGGCGCCCTGCCGAGAACTTCTTGTACACCCGGAACGTGACGGTGGAGCAGGTGATCACGACGGCCGCGCGCTCGGTGCTCGGCGTGAGGACCTATGGCATCGTCGACCAGCGCACCGCGTTCGCCGCGCCTGGGCCGACGTGGATGCGGACTGCGGATGACCATTGGCAGTCGGTGGTGTTGCGCCTCATCCAGGACGCGCACGTCATCGTGCTGATCGTCCCACCCGAGCAGGAGCTCGGTGACGGGTTCTTATGGGAGGTGGAGCAGATCAGGTGCTGCGCGCGGGCCGCGCGCGTGATCATCGTGATTCCCTGTGACGAGCGGGACCAGCCGCACGTCGCGGCACTGCGGCGTGCGCGCGTGCTGCTGGCGATGCTCGACTCCGACGTCGATCGAGTCGCGGAGCGTCGGGTCCTGGTAGCGGACAGGACCTACCCTCGCGCGTTGGCGGATGCGATGCGAGGGATCGACCACGAGCATTCGTGAGCCGGCTATGGCCTTGTGCTATCACCGAAATGTCGTATTATTCCGGCGCCAGGTCGGGGACCCATTGTGGGAACTGGGGAGGACCTTGGTGAAGAAAACGTATCGCATTGCTCTGTTCAGTCTATTATCGGCTGGGCTGCTTGCCGCTCCCGTCGCGGCCAACGCGGCCGGTAATGGCTCGCCGGACCAGGGCAAGGCCGGAAGCTGGTGTGAACGAGAGTTCGACGAAACCGTGCACAGTTTCGACGAGACGTTCCTGGCTCGTGACCTGGAACGGTTCATGCCCTACTACCACGAAGACGCTACATCGGTCGGTACGAACGGCACGGTGCGGTACACGAAAAGCGCGCTCGAGACGGGCTTCCGGAACCTGTTCTCCTACGAAGACCTCACCGCGGATTTCCCGGTGCTGAAGAAGACCATCGTGGACTGCCATACAGCCGTGCTGGTCATCGACTTCCACCTGGCCGTGCCGTCATTGGAGCTGGAGCAGCATTTCGTCAACACGCTGACCTGGGTGCGGGACGACGGTCGATGGCAGGTGCTCGCGGGGATCAGCACCGCCATCCCGGCAACGGAAGCCGCGCCGATGGCGGCCAACGACCAGCTTTCGAGTTCTGGCGCGACGAAGGACAACTGCGCGCGGAAACTCGACCGGACGATCGCCGACTACAACGACGCGTTCCTCGATCGCAAACTGAACCGGTTCACCGGCTTCTACCACAAGGACGCCAGTTCGGTCACCACGTCCGGCGTCATTCACTTCACGAAGGCCGATATCAAAAACAGCTACCAACAGCGGTTCGGCTACGAGTTCACGGCACAGTTCCCGGTGCTGAAACAAGCGACCGTGAACTGCCGCACCGCGGTTCTGGTGCGCGACTTCTCCGAGCAGCTTCCCAAACTCGGGACGAGCAGCCACTCCGTCAACACACTTGTCTGGGTACGTGACAACGGCCGCTGGCAGGTAATCGCCGACCTCAACACTCCCATCCCGTAACGCCGGTCCGCTCGGGTGCGCGCGGGCGCACCCGAGCGGCGGCTCAACGTGGGGTGTCGAGTGCGGCGGCCTGCTCGGGGGTGGGTGCGGTGCCGCCCAGGTGGGCGGGCTGCCACCACACGTCATCCGCGGGCTCGGTGGTGGGGTGGCCGGCGAGATAGTCGCTCTGGGCCTGGTCCAGGAGCGTGCTCATCCTGGCTCGCAGGTCCTTGGTGAGCAGGTCCTGGTCGTCTTCGGTGGTCGGGTGGAGCGGTTCGCCCGCCCGGATCAGGATCGGCAGGTGGCGCTGGGTGAGGTTGCGCGGCCGGCCCTTGGTCCAGAGCCGCTGGCTGCCCCACACTGTCATCGGGATGAGGGGCACACCGGCTTCCGCGGCCATCCGCACCGCGCCGCTCTTGATCTGCTTCACGGTGAAGGATCGGCTGATGGTGGCCTCGGGGAACACGCCGACCACCTCGCCGGCCCGCAGCGCGGCCACCGCCTCGCGGTAGGAGGCCTGCCCGGCCGAGCGGTCGACCGAGATGTGGTGCATGCCGCGCATCAGCGGCCCGGCGATCCGGTTGGCGAAGATCTGCTGCTTGGCCATGAACCGGGTCTTGCGTTTGGCCGGCAGGCCCGCCAGTCCGCAGAAGATGAAGTCCAGGTAACTGACGTGGGTGCACGCGAGCACCGCCCCGCCGGCCCGCGGAATGTGCTCGGATCCCCCCACATCCAGCTTCAGGTCGAGCACGCGGAACAGAGTCTTGCACCCCAGGATCACCGGCGGGTAGACGAGCTCCACAGTGCCTCATTTCGACTAGTGCTGTCCGTTACGTACGGAACGGGTCCACGCTAGTCGGTGACCGAGAAGTCCGTGAACCGGAACGTGGCCGGCTTCCCATCCGTGGACACGACCTCCACGCCGAAGCAGATCTGGCCCAGCGTCGAGTTCGCCGGCACGCGACCGTTCTTGACCAGGTAGTCCAGGAAAGCCTTGAGATCCAAGGTCCCCTTGGTCATCGTCCGGGACGGGATGAACGCCAGATACTCGTTGTCGTCGGTGGCGTAGAGGTCCCACGTCATCCCGCTGAACGACAGGTCGTCGGCCACCCGGTCGCCGGACGGGGTCTGGCGGTAGTTGTCGGTCCAGATCATGATCTCGCGGTTGCCCGGCACGCCGTTGAGCCAGATGTCGTAGGCGACGTTGTAGATGCCGGTGTGCGGGCTCGTGGCCGCAAACGTCGAGGTCAGCCGCGAGTACTGGCGCAGCGGCGGTTCCTTGTCCGTGCCCCAGTCGTGGTAGTCCTTGTGGACGTTCGGGTAGGTCTTCACCGCGCCGTCGCCGTTGTCGTTGTCCGCGGTCGTCGTCACGGACCAGTTGCTCGCCGAGCACGCGGCCAGCTTCTGCGACACCGAGTAGTCGGCCGCGTTCCACATGTTGTTGTGCACGTAGTAGTCGCCGGTGCTCCAGCCGTCGTCGTCCTCGGACGTCGAGAACGCGGGTTTGGCGCAGTTCGCCGGTGCGGCGGCCGCGGCGGGCGGCGCCTTCTTGGTTGTCGTCGTGGTCGGCGCCGCACGGGTGGTTGTCGTCGTGGTCGGTGGTGCGCTCGTCGTCGTGGTCGTCGCCTGCGGGGTGGGGCGCGCGGTGGGCGTCGCGGCCACCTCGTCGACGTTCGAGGACAGCGCCGCGGTCGTGACGAGCACGACCACCAGCGCCAAGGTCGCACCGATCGCTGTCGCGATACCCACCCGTCTCAGCTGGCGCCTTTCCATCACGATCGCATCTCCTGGCTCCACGTAGAGGCCCCGATCCCAACTCGGCTAGCTGCGATTTCATAGCTGATGTGACCTGAACCACACAAACAGGTGACATAGGTTGTGCGTGAGTCGGCTGTGGAGGTGAGCGTGCAGGCGTACGGGTTCGCGCGGGTCGGTGGCCCTGAGCAGGAGTCCTTTCTGGACGTGCCGGTCCCGGAACCGGGGCAGGGGGAGTTGCTCGTGCGGGTACGGGCCGCGGGGGTGAACCCGGGTGACTGGCGGCTGCGGAACGGCTCGTACGGCGATGTGCGTTCCGCGGTGTTCGGTCGCGAGGTCGCCGGGACCGTCCTGCGCCTCGGTCCGGGCGTGACCGGGTTCGCGCCGGGGGACGAGGTGTTCGGCGGTTGTCCCGGCATGATCGGCGGTTGGGCCGAGCAGGCCCTGGTCACCGCCGGTTTCGCCGCGCACCGGCCGGACGGGGTGTCGCCGGAGGCCGCCGCTGTGCTGCCCGTCGCGGCCGGCACCGCGTACGACGCCTTGACCCAGTTCGCTCTTCCGGAGGGGGCGACCCTGCTGGTGAACGGGGCGGGCGGTGGTGTCGGGGTGCCGCTGCTGCAGCTCGCCCGGCAGCGGGGGATCCGGGTCGTCGGTACCGCGAGCCCGGCCAAGCACGACCTCGTCACTTCGCTCGGCGCGGTGCCCGTGGCCTACGGGGACGGGGTCGTGGACCGGATCCTGGCCGCGGCACCGAACGGTGTCGACGGCGTGTTCGACCTCGTCGGCGGGGACGCCCTGCGTGCGGTCGCGCCCCTGGCCCCGCCGGACCGGTTGTTCTCCGTCGCGGACAAGCCGCTGGTCGCCGAGCTCGGCGGGCGGGACGTGGCGCGCGACCGCAGTACCCGGGTGCTAGCCGAGCTGGCCCGGCTGGTGCTCGCGGGAGAGCTGGACCCGCACGTCACGGAGGTGCGACCGCTGAGCGAGGCCGGTGCGGCGCTCGCGCTCGTCGAACGGGGACACGCTCGCGGAAAGGTCGTCCTGGTGCCGTGACCCGACTGAAGGGTGCCCATGCCGTGGTGACCGGCGGGTCGAGTGGCATCGGCCTGGCGACCGCGGTCCAGCTTGCCGCTCGCGGCGCCGCGGTGTCGCTCATCGCGCGAGACCCGGACCGGCTGGCGGCCGCCGCACGGCGGGTGGAGGCGGCCGGAGCCACCGTGCGCACGGCGGCGGCGGATGTCGCCGACCAGGCGGCGGTGACCGGCGCCCTGCGGCGGCTGACCAGCGACGCGGGGCCGTGCGACGTGCTGGTCACCTCGGCCGGGCAGGCCCGGCCCGGTCACTTCCTCGACCTGGACGACGAGGTCTTCCGCCGGATGATCGAGGTCGACTACTTCGGCACGCTCCACCCGATCCGCGCGGTCGCGCCGACGATGGTCGAGCGCGGTCGTGGCTCGATCATCGCCGTCTCCTCCGCCGCCGGCCTGCTGGGCATCTACGGCTACACCGCGTACAGCCCGGCCAAGTTCGCGGTACGCGGGCTGGTCCAGGCACTGCGCGACGAGCTGCGGCCACACGGGGTACACGTCGGTTGTGTGTTCCCGCCGGACGTGGACACGCCGCAGCTGGCCGAGGAGAACCGGTGGAAGCCCGCGGAGACCGCGGCGATCGGTGGCTCCATCAAGCCGCTGACCGCGGACCGGGTCGCCCGGGTGATCGTCCGCGCGATCGAGCGGAAGCGCTTCGCGATCTATCCCGATGCCGCGACCGCGCTGCTCGCCGGCTTCGGTCCCATCGCGGCACCGTTGCTGCGCCGCATGGTCGACCGCAAGGTACGCAATACCCGGGCCGGCGGCTGATCGATCAGGTGGTCGAGTTCGCGAGCCGGGATCTCAGCACGTCGACCTCGCACCCTGGCGAGGACGGGTCGAAGCCGTGCTCGACCAGCCAGCGGACCGCCAGCAGGCTTCGCAGCGACCACCACGCACGGATCACGTCGAGGTCGACGTCGGTGCCGTAGCCGGCGAGGACGTCGCCGAGGTGGTCCTCGTGTCCGAGCGTCAAGATGGCGAGGTCGAACAGGGGATCGCCCCGGGCCGCCTCGGTCCAGTCGATCACGCCGGTGATCGTGTCGTCGTCGACGAACACGTGGCTGACTTGCAGGTCGCCGTGGATGAACGCGGGTGTCCACGGCCGGAGCGCGGCTTCGGCGAGTCCGCGGTTGTGCGTGACCAGGTCGGCGGGAAGGACGCCGTTGGTGATGAGCCATTCGCATTCGCTGTCGAGGTCCGCCGCGATTTTGTCGAGGCTGCGGCCCGGCCATGGTGGCAGCGGCGCGTCGTGCAGCATCCGCGCGGTGGCGCCCGCCTCGGCCCATGCGGCCGGCGACGCGGTCGATGGTTCGCCGAGGCGGCCGAGTGCCGTGCCGGGGAGGGCGGCGAGCGCGAGCACGGGCGGCTTGCGCCACAGGATCTCCGGCGTCGGGATCGGCGCCATGGCCATCGCCTCGACCTCGACGTCGGCGCGCGCCTGATCGGAGTCGATCTTCAGGAACACGTCGCCGACGCGCAGGGTCGCGCACTCGTGATGGGCGACGATGACCTCGACCTCCTCCACGTCGGCCATTGTCGCCGTGGATGACCACCGACGTCGCCGGATTTATCGCGCGCAGGGTCTTTGGTCCCTGGTGTCGAGGGCCTTGATGCCCTGTTTCGTCGTCGCCGTAGCGGCTTTCCTCTAGGGAGGTCTGGGAGGTCGCGGTGCTTCACGAGTTGCCCGTCGCGTCGGTGATGACGACGCGAGTGGTCACTGTCAAACCGGAGACTCCGTTTCGGGAGCTGGCCCACAGGATGACCGAGGCGCGAATTGACGCCATACCGGTCGTCGACAGCCTTGGTCAGCCGGTCGGTGTGGTGTCCCGGGCGGATCTGGTGCCTGAGCAGGGACATGGCTCGCCTGGCAGGACTGCGGCGGAGCTGATGACCGCCCCGGTGCGGGCGGTCCACGCCGACGAGCCGGTCGCCTTTGTGGCGCAGGTGCTCGCGAAGACCGGGATCCGCCGGCTGTTCGTCGTCAACTGGGACAGCCGTCTCGTCGGCGTCGTGGCGCGGCAGGATCTGCTGCGCGTGCACCCGCGAGACGACGCCGAGCTGAGTACCCGCATCGTGGAGCTGCTCGACGATGCGGAGTTCGCGCCGCTCCCGGTGTGACGTTCTCGGCGCTGCTCAGAAGGATGGGTCCGCGAACTCGATCGCCGGTGGGTTGCCCAGCAGCGGGGTCACGACGCCGTTCTCGAGCATCAGCTCACCGCCAAGGAACTCCTGCCGGGTGATGCCGTCGCCACCGGTGATGGCATCGGTGAACGGCCAGCCGAGCTGCCCGTTCTCGCCGTCGTCGTCGATGATGTAGGGCCGCAGGAATGGCGCGGCCACCTGGAACGCGCCGAGGTTCGGCTTGAACCACAGGCCGCTGGTGATCGACGCACCCGCCCCGGTCTGGATGCGGGTGGCGCCGTTCCAGCCGCGCGACGGCAACGTCGGCCCGTCGTGCCGGATCCCCTGCGCGGCGAACACCTCCGCGGCCTTCTGCGCCAGCGCGGCGTCGCACTCATCGAACAGCACGCATTGCTTGTCCAGCAGCCGAAGCGTCCGTGGCCCGGCGAAGCCGTCGATGAAGCCCGTCGGCTCGTCCGGCGGGAAATGAATGTCGTACTGCGTCTTGAACTTGGTGACGGCCTTCGTCGTCACCGGCCCGTAGATCCCGATGACGAACTGCGACTCGTCGGTGATCGGCGTGTCGACCTCCTGCGGCCACTGGAGGTCGAACAGCGCCTTCTGCAACCGTTTGACACTCTCCGGCGGGCTGCCGGGCCCTAGCTTCAGCGTTCCCGTATCCGGGTCGTTGAGGATCTCGAGCAGGAGCGAGTCACCGGCAAAGCGTGGGGACTGGAATTCGAGGCCCATCGATCTGCTCGCTTTCTCGTTGTATTTCCGGGGACTGCGGTCAGGCCAGCGTGATGCCGAGGCGGCTCTCGACCTCCGTGATGTCGCACAACATCGCCCGCCGCCCGCCCTGCTGCCGGCCGCCCCAGAGCAGGCCGACGGCGGTGAGGGTGCCGGTCTCGAGGACCACGGAGCCGGAGTCGCCGCCGCGGGAGAAGATCCCGTCGGGACAGGTGGACGGGTCGAAGAACACCTCGTACTGGCGGGACATGACGTAGCGGTGGCCGAACGGCGGTGAGCCGACGTCCCACGGCACGTACAGCGCGATGCCGGTGATGAACCCGCCGGTCGGCCCGCTCTGCGAACCGCGCTTGGTGACGAACATGCCGACGCGGGGCGGTTTCGTCGAGTCCACCGTGCCGAGGTCGGCGATCGATCCGGTGGCCGACCGGCCGGCGCCGAGCTGGTCGAGCGAGATCGTGGCCGCGTCGACGGGCCGGCCGAGCAGCAGCTGGGTGCCGGCCGGGACCGGGATCGTCTGTGTCTCGGGGGACTCGACGGCGATCGTCGTGCCGATCGCGTCCGCCATGTCCGGCGGCTGACCGAAGGGGGCCGGCGGCGCCACCGACTGCCACACCGTGGTGCCGGGGTTGCCCGCGACGTGGTGGCAGGTGAGGGCCACCGTGTTTCCCGACGAGTCCGTGGCGAATGCGCCCAGCGTGCCCGAGGCGCCCGGCGCCTGCTGGATCTGCGCGCCACCGGGAATGTCGGTGTAGCGGGTGGTGTCGGGCGAGAAGAGCGGCTCGACCGGGAACTCCACCACGCACACCGGGACTCCCGCGATGTCCGGGACGAGGTCGGGTGGCACGGCGGACGCGTCGGCGACGAGCACCCGCACGGCCAGTTCGTCGAAGAACTCGCCGTCCTCCTCGCGGAACCCGAGCCCGACGCCGGTGACTCCGGGCAGGGACATCATCGCGGCGGCTATCGGGTCGACGGCCTCGATGAGGTCGGGGGAAATGTCGTCCACTGTGGTCTCCTCAGGCCGTTCTCTGGGTCGGGTCCTCCGGGAAGATGGCGGCGACGTTCTGCAGCAGGCACGCGAACGCGGCGACGCCCGCGGCGATGCACGAGTAGCCGAACGTCGCCCAGTACGACGTGGTGAGCACCGCGGTGCCGAGCCCCGCCGCCGGGAACGCGCCGGCAACTCCTTGCAGCAGCGTGCGAACGGCACGCAGCAGGGCGACGCGGAACCGCTCCTTGAACGCACCGGGCGCGCCGCCGAGCAGCAGCGAACGCGCGTTGACCACCTGCGGGGTGATGGGGTTGACGGCCATGTCTGCCTCCGGTTGTCGGTTACGGATCCCCTCAGCCCGGCCACGCGTCGGTGGGCCGGACCGTGTCGAACGCGAGCCCGCTGGAGCTTTCCCCTACGCCCGGCGCCTTTTCGCGGCGTACCCATGCATGCCAGGAGCCGTCGAACCACCGGGCCAGCACCGGCCGCCGGAACACCGCCGCACCCTCGCGCGGCACCTCCTCCTCGTGCACCCACAGGCGGTCGGTGAGCAGCCTGCCCATCGGGTGCGCGGTCGCGCCCGGCGCGTTCAGGTCCGCGAGCCGGAAGTGGATGACCGACGGCTTGACCGCCTCGGGCACCAGCGGGAACCAGTTGTCCGGCACGTCGGTCTGCACTCCGTAGGCGGCGAGCCCGGTCGCGGGGGCCGGCTCGGGCGCGGGCGGCGCCATCCGGTCGCGCCACTCGACCGGATCCCCGCGCCCGTCGGTGTAACGGTGCTCGACGGCCCAGGCCAGGTTGGCGAGCTCGTCGCGGGCCAGCCCGACCCGTTCGAGGGGCTCGCCGGCATGCCCGTGCTCGGTCGGCATGACGAGCAGCCCGCCGGCGGCCCGGTGCTCGGGATCGGGACTGTGCAAGGTGAACATCGACCACGTCGGGTCGTCGCTGCCGGCGCGCTCGACGAGGTGGTCGCGGCCGAACACGTCGCGGACGAGGACGCGGTCGAGCACGGTCAGCGAGCCGGCGGGCACCTCCAGCGGCACGAGGAACCAGTCGTTGCCGAAGACGGTGGCGAACGCGATCAGCAGCAGCCGTCCGGTGTCCAGAGTGGACACCTCGGTGGCGCCGAGGTCCACCCGGGCGTCCTCCATCTCCCAGAACCGGTCGGCGGGCAGGCCGCCGTAGCGGACGGTGGAGGGCAGCGCCTCGTCGCTGAACCGGTAGGGCTCGCCCGCGGGCGCCGCGTCCGCGTCGGGGTCGACGTCCACCGTGTACCAGTCCAGCCCGTCGCCGAGGTACTCCTCGGCGCGCAGCACCGAGCCGCCGGTGGACACGGCGGCCGCGTGCTCGAAGCGGTGCGGGTCGAAGCAGTCCGGACCGTGGCCGGCCACCCGGTCGGCCCACCATTGGCGCCACCGCGCGCCGACGTCGCCGAGGGCGGCGAGCCCGCCGTCGATCGCCGCCGCGACGGCCGCGGCGTCGGGGGCCCGCCCGGCGAGCAGGCCGACGAAGCTCTCGTCCGCCGTGCCGGCCGGGAGCAGGTGCGGGGCAAGGGATCCCGCCGCGGCCGCGAGCGTCCCCGCCTCGTCGAGCATGCGCAGCAGCGCCACGCCACCCTCGGCGCGCAGCCGCTCGTCGATCGCGGCGAGCTCGGCCTCCACCGGCGGGTCGAGCGGTCCGACGCGTACGTCGTAGGGCACCCAGTCGGTCGCGCCGGCCGGGCGCCAGGCGTCGATGGGCGAGCTGGCGCCGGCGAGCCGCACGAGCGCGGGCGAGCCTGCGTCCTGCCCGGCGAACTCGCCGAACTGCCACTGCCGGGTCAGCAGCCACAGTGGATCGTGCACCTTCGCGGCGAGCCCCGGGTCCACGATGGACGTCCGGTGCCAGGTCTCCAGCCGGAACGGGCCCTCCTCGTCGACGCCCGGGCGGAAGGTCTCCACGGCGGCCAGCACGTCGCCGGTCGCACCGGAGCGGGGGATGCGGATGCCCGGCACGAGCGCGCCGACGACCCCGAGGTCCGACAGGTCGACCGCGCGCAGCTTGGCCAGCTCGAGGGTCTCGCGCAGCACCTGGACCAGGCCGTCGGAGGTCCACGGCCGCTCGAGGTCCGGCGGCACGGCCACGAGCACGGTGTGCGGGGCCTTCGCGTCCGGGCGGTCGTAGTGGAACGCGAGCCCGGTCAGCTCCGACTCGGCGGGCGAGGACGCGGCGGGCGCGATGGGGGTCTGCTCACGGATCCGGTCCGCGCCGGGCAGCAGTTCGGCCCACTCGTCGAGGACCAGCCCGCACACCGGCCCGGCGGCGGGCAGGTCGGCGGGCAGGTCGGCGGGCAGGTGCCACACGAGGTGGGTGCGCGCGGCGGGCCGGTGCGCGGCGTCGAACACGCCGCCGACCCACGCGTCGCCCGCGGCGTCGGGATCCTGCGCCGCGCGCAGCCGCTCGGCGCGGCCGCCACGCACACCGGCGAGCGACAGGGTCTCGTGCAGCAGGTGGGCGGCCGGGCGGACGGCCGCGAGCCGTGCCAGCCACTCGCCGACGGCGGCGGCGCCGACATCGGCTCGCGCGGTGGGCGCCGGTCCGGCCAGCCGGGGGAGCAGCGGCAGCTCCGCGCCGACGACCTCGCCGAGTGCGTCGCGAGCGCGGGTGAGCCACGCTTCCGGCCCACCCGCCGGGTCGGGCGCGGCGGCCAGCGTCGCGAGGGCGGCCGCGCCGGGGATTGGCGTGATCGACGGGTCGGCCGCGAAGGCGGCGAGCCTGCGCCGCGCGTCGGCGATGTCGAGAGCGGGCGGCGTCGCCGCCGGCAGGTGGCTGGGCAGCAGCGGCTGTGCGTTGGCGAGCAGCGAGCGGAGCCGCACGGCCATGCCGTGCAGGCCGGTCCAGCCGGGGCCGGCGAGCACGACCGGACCCTCCGCGCCGGCCGCCGCGGTGATCGCGGCGCGCAGGCGGGGCTGTTCGGCGCTCGCCGCATCGAGCACAGTGGACAGTGCGCTCAGCCCGAGGCGGTCGGCGGTCAGCTGGAACGGCCGGCCCGCCACCGTGCCGGTCAGCGTCCAGCCGGCGGCCGGCCCGAGCAGGTGCGCGAGCCAGCCCTCGACGCCGGGTTCCAAGCGGGACAACGGATCCTGCGCCCAGCCCGCCGGTGCCGGGTCGACCGCCAGCAGCGTCGCCACGCGGTTCGTGATCGCGCGGGCCCGGTGCGGGGTGCGCAGCGTGTGGAACGTGTCCGGGACGTCGCCGCCACGGCCGAGCGTGTCCGCGGCGAGCCCCGCGCGGAGCGGGTTGCCCCCTACGAGCTGGTGCACGCTCTCGGCCAGCACCAGGTCGGCGACCGCGTCGAGCGTGGCGACGAGGTCGGCGTGGATGGGCGCCACCTTGTCGGGCTCGTCGGCGAACCGCGCCGCGTCGGGGTCGGCGGCCAGCGCCATGCCGTCGACGACGTTGCGCGCCGCGATCGCCTCGGAGCTGCGCGACCACAGGTCCGCGTTCGTGTCCGGCCCCGCGGGCTCGGGCACGGTCGGAATCGGGAAGTTCTTCCGGAAGTTGTCGATCTCGGTGTCCAGGTCGGCGTCGTGCAGGGCGCGCTCGAACCGGTAGCCGAGCAGCGCGCCGAGGCTCTGCCCCTGGCGCACCCCCGCGAGCAGCCAGCGCGCGATGCGGGCGCGGCGCGAGGTGAGGTTGATCGAGAACGCCTCCTCGCCCGGGTGCTCGAGGCTGCCCGAGCGCAGCACCGCCGCGGCGGCCGCGTGCTGCAGCGACGGCGCGTGGATGTAACCGTCCTGTTGGGACACGAAGACCTCGCCGTCGTCACCGCCGAGGTCGACCTTCTCTCGTTCCTCCGTCGGCCGTTGCACGTTCTCCAGCCAGCCGTAGCCGCCGAGACGCACACCCGCGACCCGGTCGGCGCGCATCGCCGCGAGGCGGCCGGCGGCGAGCGAGGTCACCCACGCGTCGAGGCGGTGCGAGTAGACGTCGACGACCTCGAGCAGCAGCTCGACCAGCCGCTCCGGGGACACCGCGGCCACCGCGCGCAGCGCGCCCTCGAGCGCGGCGAGCGCGGCCGAGGAGCGGGCCGCGGCACGGATCTTCTCGTCCCGCTGCGTGTCCCGCACCTCGTCGAGGACGTCGGCGACGAGCTGGTCGACGTCGCCGGTGACGGCCAGCGCCCGGCGCACCGGGTCGTCGATGCCCGCCTCGCCGGGGTCGTCGCCCGCCATGAACGCCCAGTTGGGCAGGAACACCAGCGCGGACAGCACGCCGTGGGGGTCCTCGAGGTCGAAGAACGTGCTGGGCCGCGGCGGGGTCTCGCGGCCCGAGGACAGCTCCACCGGCCAGGTGTGGTCGTAGTCGGCGGCGGCCAGCGTGCCGGCGAGGAACGCACGGACGTCACGGAGGTAGTCGGCGGTGGCGACGGCCTTGGTCGTGAACGCGGGTACCTCTCCTGCGAACCGGGTCACGAAGCCGGGCACGCCGGTCGTCTCGTCGAGCCCCCAGCCGAGGTCGGTCCACCGGTCGGACCGGTTCGTCCAGCGCAGCACGGTGTCCGGCGCGAGGCCCGGGACGCCCGGTGTGTTCGGCGGCTCCTCCGGGCCGATGCGGGGAATGGTGAACGCGGGCCCGTCCATCCTGCGCATCGCGAGGCCGGTGGCCACCGGCAGCCGGGTCAGCGCGTCCACCGTCACCTGGTCGACCGGCTGGTCCGGGCGCACCCGCGGGATGTCCTCGACGAGCGCGCGCCACAGCCGCCGGGCCCGCAGCAGCCAGGGCGCGATCAACCCGTCGACGTCCCGGTCCCGGTCGGCCCGCCAGTCGGACAGGCCCGACGTGGGCAGCACGCCGTAGGGCTGGCGTCCCACCCGGACGGTCGGCAGCGGGCCGCGGCTGCGCACGTGCGCGACGAGGTGGTCGCGGACCGCCCGCCACGGCCGCGCCGACTCCACGCCGCGGGTGGCGCCGTCCCCGAGGTCCACATGCGACACCACGGACTCGGCGAAGCCCTTGCCGAGGGTGCACCAGGTGAGCAGCGAGAGGCCGGCGAGCGCGGCGGGCTCGAGGTCGGCCGAACCCGCGCAGGCGGCCAGGAACCCGGCGTCGGGCAGGCCGAGCGCGGTGGCCAGCGCGTCGGCGGCCGGCCGGTTCGCCGGGTCCGCCGGATTCTCGCCGGGCGGCGGGAACGACGGTCGCGACGACCACCCGGACCGGGTGCCCGGCGTGTTGTTGGTCGGCGTCCCCGCGGCGAGGAACCCCAGCCCCGCGCCGAACGTGTGGCCCAGCAACAGATCCCGCAGCCGGGCCGCGGCCGCGTCGGCGGGCTCGTCACGGACCCCGACGACGAACAGCTGGTCGAGGTG
>Ga0164241_10000802_pt1 | contig 47032 bp, 34 predicted proteins | sample OricomyardsoilBY_FD_108780 | JGI IMG/M metagenome (GOLD analysis project Ga0164241, IMG submission 108780) | Backyard soil microbial communities from Emeryville, California, USA - Original compost - Back yard soil (BY) | ecosystem: Environmental > Terrestrial > Soil > Unclassified | place: USA... | reverse complement strand
GCGGTGGAGTAGTACGTTTGGGACAAGACGCCGTCGACGTCCGTCGGATCGAGCACCTTGGCCGTAGCCTGTCGCAAGTCGTTACGATCGCTCATTTGACACCTCCAGCCTGCTCGGCGGCCTGCGGCGAAGATGCTGCGGCAGTCGAGGAAAGTAGTTTTTCCACCACGCGCCAGTAATCTTCCGTCGCGGTCGAGGTTGGCGCGTACTCGAACAGCGTTTTTCCGACAGAAGGAGCTTCTTTCACGCGGCTCACGTAATGGACCGGCGAGAGGCAAACTTCTCCGAAGTTTTGGCGCAGGGTCTCCAGCGCTTCGCGGCAGATGCGCGCGCGCGTGTCGAACTGAGTGGGCAACACGCCCCACAGCTGGACCGCGTGACCCAAGATGCGATTGACCTGCTTGATGGTGCGCAGCACCTGGCGCACGCCGACCAGCGACAAGTAGTCGCAGGCCACCGGGCACAGTACGGCGTCGGCGAAGGCCAACGCGTTTTGATTCATCAGCGACAAGCTCGGCGAGCAATCGACGATGATGTAGTCGTACAGATCGCGCGCGCGCTCCAGGCGTTGGGCCAAGATGCGGTCACGTCGCTTCTGGCCCGCCAAGTACAGCTCGGCGGCCGCCAACGTCTCGTTCGAGGGCAACACGTCGAGATTGGGGCGCGCCTCGATCACGGCTTGTTCGAGCGACAGGCCCATCACGATCACGTGGTAGAGCGAGCGCTCGGAGGTGAGGGCGAGAGACGTGGCGACGTTGCCCTGACCGTCGGTGTCGACGAGCAGGACCTTGGCGCCCTTTTCAGCCAAGCCGGCCGCCACCTGGACGGAGGTGGTCGTCTTGCCGGTGCCGCCTTTGTGGTTGAAAACCGCGAGAACTTGCGGCTTTCCGGGGCGTAGTCGCCGTAGGTTGGTGGTGCGGCGCTCGCTCTGGGCGGGCGGCAGCGACTCCAGACGCGGTCGCTGAACGGAGGGAGGCAAGCCCGGGCCCTCGGCATGGATGGCGGGAGCGCGCTCGGTGAGGCGCATGCTGTCGGACGGCTCGGGCAGCGGCTCGGCGTCGCCGGGCAAGTCGAACTCGCTCTGGCGTAGCTCACCCAGACGCACGCTGCGCACGCCTTCCAGGATGCGGGCGCGGCAGTCGGGGCCGCAGGCATAGTGGCGTTGGCCGCCCGTAAACAGCACGTGCGCGGCGAGCTCGACCGTGAAGCGCGTGGCGCAGGCATCGCACGGCACCTGGCCGTCGGAGCGCTCTTTGTGGCTCGCTTCCAGGCAGCGCTGGGAGCAGTAGAAGGCGTAGCGCGTGACCGCCGCGCCGCCCTCCGTCAGCTCGTTCCGCTCCTCCATTTGATAACGGAAGTGCAGCTCGAACTCGGTTTTGCAAACGTCACAATTTCGCGGGATGACAACCATGAGCTGTTATCGAAGTACTTCTCACGCTGTCTCAGCTCGGGCCAAATTTGTGCGAACACTTTTGTTGAGTGGTCGACTCGGCGCGCATGCGCGACACCGCGTCGCATCGGCCGCGTCGCATCGGCCGCGTCGCCCCTCCGCATCCGCCGCGCTCCACGTCGCCCGCCCCCAGCCGACTCGGCCTCCAGTAGAACCTTAAATGTAACTCGTTAAATATTCGTAACAATTGCGAATATCGCACCAGCGTCTAGGGGGCGTCTCACCAGCCGCCCGCTCGCTAAGGGTCCCAGCTCGCCTCTTGCCCCGGCGAATGGAACCACCTGAGGGATCTTGGCACGATCAGATCACGATCGTCTGAGAGGGCCGCGACAAACCGGCGAGGCCGGAGCGATTACCGCCACCGGCCGCGATTGACGCAGGGCAATCAACGGCAGCGCAAACGAGACCAAGAAAAAAGCCAGCGCAAATGAAAACCCAGATGCATTTTCAGCATTGAGCCGAAGGCTCAATGCCGAAAATGTCGGACGCCCGTGAAAATCATCGCGATGCCGGCTTCGTTGGCGGCGCGGATGACGTCGTCGTCCTTCTTGGAGCCGCCGGGCTGGGCGATGGCGGCAACGCCGGCCGCGGCGGCGGCTTTGACGCCGTCGGGGAAGGGGAAAAAGGCGTCCGAGGCGAGGACCGAGCCCTTCGCGCGGTCGCCGGCTTTGTCACAGGCGACTTGGACGGCCGTGACGCGAGCGGTTTGGCCGCCGCCGATGCCGATGGTCTCGTAGATGCCGGGGCTCTTGCCGGGGGCCGCGAGCACGATGGCGTTGCTCTTCACGTGCTTACACACCATCCAGGCAAAATCGAGCGACGACAGCTCGGCTGCGGTCGGCTGGCGATCGGTCACGACGCGGCCTTTCAGTACCTCGCCCACGCCGGTGGCGTCGCGGTCCTGGATCACGAAGCCACCGCCGACGCGCTTGAACTGACGTGCTTGGTGCGCGGGGCCGAGCCAGCCGCCGGTCGACAGCAAGCGCAGGGCCTGCTTGGCGCGCAGGCGCTCGAGCGCGCCGTCGGCGAACCCGGGGGCGATGATCGCTTCCAAGAACGTCTCGGCCAGGATCGCGGCAGTGGCGTCGTCGACCTCGCGGTTGAGGGCGATGATGCCGCCGAAGGCGCTCATGGCGTCGGCGTCGCGCGCCGCACGGTAAGCGTCGGCCAGCGTGGGAGCCGTGGCGACGCCGCACGGGTTGGTGTGCTTCACGACGACGGCGGCGGGGTTTTCGAACTCACGCACGGCGTCCAGCGCCGCCTCGACGTCGACCAGGTTATTGAAGGAGAGCTCTTTGGAGCCGCTGCCGACGCTTTCGGTGCGGCCGAGCGACCCGAGCTGGGCCTTGCGCTCTTTGTAGAAGGCGCCCGACTGGTGGGGGTTCTCGCCATAGCGGAGCGGGTACGCCTTCTCGAGCACGAGTGAGTAGAATTTCGGGTAGCCGTCGGCTTCGCCGCGCGTAGACAGCCAGCCGCTGATGGCGGCGTCGTACGCGGCGGTGTGAGCGAACACCTTGGCGGCGAGGCGTTCTTTCGTCAGCCGGCTCACGTCGCCGTCGCGCTTCAGCTCTTCGAGGATGACGGCGTAGTCGCTCGGGTCGCACACGACCGTCACGCGGTCGTGGTTCTTGGCGGCAGAGCGCAACATGCTCGGTCCGCCGATGTCGATGTTCTCGATCAGCTCTTCGAAGGGTACGCCGGGCTTCGCCAGCGTTTCTTCGAACGGGTACAGATTCACGACCACCAGATCGATTGGCTTGGCGCCGATGCGTTCGAGATCGGCGTCGTCGGTGCCGGCGCGAGACAACAGCGCGCCGTGCACGCGCGGGTGCAACGTCTTCACGCGGCCGTCCATCACCTCGGGCGAACCGGTGTAGCTCTCGACGGTGGTGACCGGGATCCCGGCGGCGGAGAGCGCTTTGAAGGTACCGCCGGTGGACAAAAGCTCGACCCCGCGGCTGGAGAGCGCGCGGGCCAGCTCGACCAGGCCGGTTTTGTCAGACACAGAAAGCAGGGCGCGGCGAATGGGCATGTATTAGAGCGGGGTATCCAAGGAGGCGGGCAGTGTCAACGCCCCTGCTCGTCTCCCTAGAAAGCTGCCACCGTCGAGGCTACGATGCCGCCCGATGTTCGCTCGGAACCCTTCCGCTTCGCTTTCCCACTGGGGGCGCACTTGCCTGATTTCGGCGCTCCTGGGCCTGCCCCTGTTCGCCAGCTGCACCGCCTCGGAGGATACGGAGCCGTTCGTGCCGGCCGTCGAGGGGGCCAGCCAACCCACGGCCTCGGGGGACCTGGTTTCGGAAGACGACGCCTGCGAGCGGTTGTTGAAGGCGGCGGAGGCCGCTTACGACCGTCTCGGCTGCAGCTTGCCCCGCTTTCCGGAGTGCCCCGGCTTCTTGCGACCGGGTGGCGGTAGCGGCTGCTACGAATATTTCGACGATAGCGTTTCCGCCTGCGAAGAAACGTACGAAAAAGCTCCGTCTTGTCGCGAGCTGTCGCCGTGCTTGGCGACGGCTCAGCTCAATGAAGAGCTGGAGACGTGTGAGAAGGTGGACGTGGTCGAGCCGGTTGGAGGAGCCGGCGGCACCGCGGGCGCGGGTCCGGGGCCGGTGGCCGGTACCGGCGGCATGCCTGAAGGCGGCGCCCCCACCGTGCCGGAAGCCGGCGCAGCCGGCGCGAGCGGCAGTCCCGCGACGGCAGGGCAGTCCGCCGGCGGCGCGGGCTGAGCCAATTCGCGGCGCGTCAGCGTGTGCGGGGTCAGCCGCCGGCTTTGCGATAGAGCTGCGCGTAACGGCGCGCGACGCGCTCCCACGAAACGTCGAGGCGCATGACGCGGCGACGCAGGCGGGCGTGGCCGGGCGAGCCGTAGGCGGAAAAAGCGCGGGTGGCGGCGCCGATCAAGGCGTCGCTCTCCGCGCTGTCGAACAAGAAACCAGTGCCGGTCTCGAGCTCGGCGTCGCAGTCGACCAGCGCGTCGACGACCGCGCCCTGGGCGAGCGCGATCGGCACGGCGCCGTAGCGTTGCGCGGCCTGCAAGGCCGCCGGCGTCAACGAGGCCGAGTCCAAGCAGATGGCAAAATCAGCGGCCGAGAGCGCGCGACGACGGGCCGCGTCGCCGTTGTCCTTCAAGCGCGCCAGGTCGGCCGGGTAATCGCCGACCAGGCGATCGAGCTCGGCCACCGAATCGGCCGGAACCGACGCCACGACTGCGATGTCGTTTTTTAACAGCAGCGGCAGTGCGCCCAGCAACAGCTGCGCTTCCGCGGCAGAGCCAGCCAGCGCGAACACCAGCGGCCGATCGAGCTCCAGCTCGAGTGACAACTCGGTCAGCACCGCCGTTTTGCAACGGCCCTTGTTCGACGCATCCTCCGCGTCGAAGCGCGCCGGAATGGCGGTGTCGGTGGCGGGGTTGAACAGGGCGTAGTCGAGGCCGGAGCTGACGGCGTTGGGCGTGCGGTCGCCGACCAGGTTGGACGCCAGCGCGCCCGAAACGCGCGGAGTTCCGAGCTCGCGCGCCGCGTCTTCGGAGCCGGCGACGACCAGCTGCGCGTTGGCCAGGCCCAGCTCGAGCAGCGACAGCGAATCGCCGATGATGCCACGCAAACCAGGAAAAGCATTGTGAGCGCCGCTGGAGAAGCGCCCCGCACGCTCGGTGTCGAGCACGCTGAGCAGCGTCGGCAAGGCGAGCGCGGGGCCTTCTTTGAGCAGAGCGGGGATAGCAGCCGCAGGCGCGTCGAAGGCGTGCACGACCTCGAACGGCTTGCCTTGCTCTGCGCGTAGGCGGGCCAGCGCGGCCGCGCCGCGGCACAGCACGGCGAAGCGCGCCAGGTTGTCTTCGTAGCCTTCGCCTTCGCCGAAGACGGACGGGCGGTCGTACAGCGGCGGGTCGTCGAACAGCACCAGCTCGACGCCCGAGGCGAGCTGCCCGTCCAGCACCGTGAGGTCGCTGCCGCCGAGCGAGAGCGGGGTGAGCCGGCGTGCCATCAACAAGCCGCCCGCTTCGAAGCCGGGGTGGCGCGGTAACGCGACGGTTACACGATGACCCAACTGGCGCAGCGCCTTGCTCAGGCCCGCCACGACGTCTCCCACCTCGCTACCGCGGGCATAGGGAGAGAGCTCGGCCGACACCATCAGAATATCCATGGAGGGCTCAGCTAGCATGGCGCGGGCTGGGAGCACACCCGCCGATTTCGGGTTTTGGCTTCGTTTTGGCTGCGGTCCGATGCTCACGTGCTCAAGTACGGTCCGCTTCGGTCCTCGCCAAAGCCTCGCCAAAACCCGAACTTGGCGGGTGGTGACCTGAGGGATTGGTCTCCACCAGTGGCCGGACGGCGGCCCCAAACTGCGCTATAGCGGCGGGGAAAATGGACGAGCTCGTCGAGAAAGCCAAGGTTTTGCATGAGGCGCTGCCCTACATTCAGCGCTTCCAAGGGCGAACGTTCGTCGTGAAGTACGGCGGGCACGCCATGGTCGACGAAGCCCTGAAAGAGAGCTTTGCGCGTGACGTGTGCTTGCTGCGCTACGTCGGCATCCGTGTGGTCGTCGTGCACGGCGGCGGGCCACAGATCAACAGCATGCTCGAGCGCGTGGGTATCAAGTCGACGTTCAGCGGCGGCCTGCGCATCACCGACGACGCGACCATGGACGTCGTCGAGATGGTGTTGGGCGGCGCCGTGAATCAAGAGATCGTCGGTTTGATTTGCCAGCACGGCGGGCGCGCGGTGGGATTGTCCGGCAAAGACGACCAGTTCATGCGCGGCAAGCGCCAAGAGCTCGTCAAGACCAAAGACGCCGGCGGCCAAGAGGTGATGGTCGACTTGGGCCGGGTAGGTGAGGTCGCCAACGTCGACGCCAAGATCGTCGAGCAGCTGATCTCCAGCGGCTTCATCCCCGTGATCGCGCCGATCGCCGTAGATCGCGACGGACATTCGTTGAACGTCAACGCCGACACCGCCGCTGGCGCCATCGCCGGCACCATGAACGCGGCCAAGCTGATGTTGATGACCGACGTCGAGGGCGTGAAGACGGGCAGCGGCGAGCGGTTGAGCTCCTTGGACGCCCACGAAGCCGAGCGCTTGATCGCAGACGGCGTGATCACCGGCGGCATGATCCCGAAGGTGCGCTGCGCGTTGGACGCCGTGCAAGCCGGCGTCGAGAAGGTGCACATCATCGATGGTCGCCGGCGCCACGCGCTCTTGCTCGAGATTTTCACCGACTCGGGCGTTGGTACTGAAATTCACCGCGCCAAAGCGCGCAGCTGAGCGAGCGCGAACGGTCGGCGTCAGTATGAAACCTCGCGAGCTGCCGCCCGTCGAAGCGCCGCCGGTGCGCCCGCCTGGCGTCCACGAGGACGCCATCCTCAAGATTTACCGCGTTCCGGCCGAGTGCGCGGGCATGCGCCTGGACGTGTTTCTGCGCACGCAAATGCGCAACACCAGCCGTACCCGCGTGCGCTTCATCATCGAGCAAAGCGCGCATGCCGCCGACGGCCGCGCTCTGCGCGCCAATGACCGGGTCAAGACCGACGAGCGTATCGCGCTGTGGCGCGAGCCGTTCGAGGAGCTGGAAGAGATCCCTCTGCCCATCCTGTTCGAGGACGAGCACTTGATGGCGATCGACAAGCCCCCGCTCGTCACCGTTCACCCGACCGCGCGCTACCACCGCAACACGGTCATCGAGCGGCTGCGGGCGGCGCGCCCCGGCGCCTTTTTGGCGCTGATCCATCGCATCGACCGCGAGACGAGCGGGGTCTTGATGCTGGCCAAGCACATCGAGTCCGAGCGCGCGTTCAAGCGCCTGCTCGAGGAGCGCTCGCTCGCCGGTGGCGACGCGGTCAAAAAGGCGTACGTCGCGGTAACGCACGGCATTCCCGACATCGGCTCGTGCGAGCTGCCGGTGGAGCTCGATATCGAAAATCCATTGCGCGTGAAGATGCGCATCGCGGCGCCGGGCACGGGGCTGGAAGCGCGCACCGACATCGACGTTTTAGCGACGCGCGCGGGCTACGCCTTGTGTTGCTTGGCGTTGCACACCGGGCGCCAACACCAAATTCGTCTGCATTTGTCGGCTTTGGGCTGCCCGGTGGTGGGTGACAAGCTGTACGGCCCCGACGAGCGCATGTTGGCGCGAGCCGCCGACGGCGAGCTGACCGAGGATGATTTGCGGCTGCTGGAGCACCCTCGCCAACTTCTGCACGCCGAGCGCTACGATTTCACCCATCCGATGACAGGCGCGCCGCTGACGTTGCTGGCGCCGCTGCCGGAGGACTTGCGCGCGTTTTGGGAGGCGCGGGCATGAACGGCGCGCGGCGACTGGTGGCGTGGCTCCTCGCCGTGGCGGCTTGGTTTTGGGCCGGGCGGGCCGGTGCCCAGACGTTGCAGGCCCCTGTCGGGGGTGCGGCGATTCCAGTCGGTAGCGGCCTCGTCGCCTGCGCCGGAGCGGGCGGTTGGTCATTGGAAGCCGGCGGTGCGCAGTTGCGCCCGCCCAGCGCCGAGGCCGCCGCGGGCAGCACCGTGAACGTGCGCGTCGCGGCCAGCCTGGGCGCGTGCGCGCAGAGCCGACAGCAGATCACGCTGCTGGCGACAGGGCGCTTTCCGGTGCTCGAGCCGGCGAGCGTGACCCTGTACGTCGACGAGGGACGAGTGGAGGCGCACGGGCGCAACCTGAAAGGCGCGCAGCTGCGTTGGCTCACCGCGGCCCGCTCGGGCCTGGATGCGTGCGTGGAGCCGAAGACCGATGCGGCCGGCCAAAGCTGCGCGTGGGTGGTGGGGCGCGAGCTTTCCGCCGACCCGGCTGCGGATACGCTGCGTGTTTTGCCGGCTTTTGCCCAGGTTGGCGGCCCCGCGCGGCTTTTCGATGCCCAGGGTCAACCGGTGCCCCCCGACGGTCTGCCGCTCTCGCCCGGCCGCATCGTCGTCAGCAACATGCTCGCTAGTGAAAGCGCCATCGATCTCTCGATGGGGCGCGGGGAGTTGCCCTTGCTGCATCCGGAAGCGGTGTCGGGAGCCGATTGTGGCGCCCTCGAGTGCGCGTTCGTGTCGCGCAGGTTGCTCGTGAAGAGCACGGCGCCGGTGAGCTCCGCCAGCGTGCGCCTGCGCTTGGCTCCGCGCGTATTTTTTCAGCATAAAGGCGCGCTCGAGGTGGCGCCCACGTTTTCGCTGCCGGTTTTGCACTGCGCGATGACGCTGGTGTCGGGCGAGCCGGTGCGAAAAAACGACGCCGCGAAAGTCGTGGTGCGACTGGACCGGCGCTGCCTGACGTCGCGCGAATTGTATCGTTTCAGCGCGGGCGAGCTGCCGCTGCGCGTGCTCGGCGAAATCGAGACCGATGAAGACCTGTTCGTCGTGCTCGAGCTGGGCGCCTATGCCGCCGAGCAGCTGGAGCTGACCGCGCGCCGCCGCGACACGGACGCCGTCGTGGCCGTGTTGAGCACGCCGACGCGCGTGCTGGGACCGCTACGCGCCTCGCTTTCGCTCCCCGATGCGCCGCGGCTGGACTTCGTACCGACCAACCGCTCCGCGTTCGTGAACGTCTCGCGGCTGGGCGCGGGCGAGAGCTGGGAGCTGATTTCGGTCCCCAACGTGTACACGGCCGGTCGCGACGAAAAGCGCGCGACCATCATCGGCGACCCCGACGCCGAGGGCTTCGTTCAGCTGCAATTTGCGTTGCGCAACAGCGCTTTGCCGGCCGGTTTGGGCCAGGTCGACCTGGCGGTGGCGCTCGACCCGTTGCAGCGAAAAATCCAAGAGGCCAACGTTCCGGTGCCGCTGGGACCGTCGATGAGCGGCGGCAAGCCTCTCGTAGAATTCAAGTGCGGCCCCACTGGCAAAGCCGTCGCCTTGCACCCGGGCGATCCGATCAACCTGCCGTTCGCCTGGCGCGACAGCTGCCGCGTCACCGTCCACCGCGAACGGTTGCGGCGTCAGGACGGACGGCAACGGATCAGCCTGAGCGTCGACGTGTACTCGGCCGACGGCGCCGCGCGCTCCGAAGGCCACCTCAAAGACACCCTCGAGATCGGCCCCGGCTCCGAGCCGCGGCAGATCTGGGTTCAGGGCGTCACGACGCCGTTCGATCGCGTGGTCGTGCGCCTGGCCCACGCCAACGACGATCAGCACTACGTGGCCGGCTCGGAGCTGTACGCCAGCGGCCCGGCCGTGCAGTGGTCGGTGGTGCTCGGCACCGGGCACGCGCGCGTGTACGCCACGTCCGCCATTCCGGCGGGTTTGTACCGGTTCGGTGACAAGGACCACAGCGGGCTTTTGTCGCTGAATTTTGGGGTTATCTCGCGTCTGACCTGGCTGAGCAAAGACGGTCACGAGGGCCTGCTCGGCTTGGAGGCGGGCGTGATGGTGATTGGCCTGGCCAGCTCCACCAGCACGACTGGCCAGAGCCTGACCGAAGTGGGCCTGCCCGTCGGACTGGGCCTCAGTATTCCGATCGCCAACCGCCTGTCGCCGACCGAAGCGTCGATCAACCTGCACGGCTGGGTCGAGTTTCCGATCTCGCGTGAAGATCACAGGCCCGCGTTCATCTTCGGCCCCAGCATCTCGATCGGCAACATCGGCGCCAACCTGTGAGGCGCGATCTGCCGCTTTGCCGCGTTCCCGCCCCGCCTCCCTGTTTCTCGCTGCTCGATCGCACGAAGTGGCCTGAAGTGGCTAAAGAAGCTTCTCCTAGAGGGGGCTGCGGGGTGGCAGCCCCACGATTAGGCGTGGGTGGCGACGAGGCGGAGGGCGCGGGCGTACCAGGTGGCGCGGGCGGTGACGCTGCAGAGCACCACCAGTTGGTGGACGGCGAAGACGCAACCGACGCGCCACGCGCCGGGGCGCGCGACGTCGATGAGCTCGGTCAGTTTGCCCGCCAGCACGGCGGCGGCCACGAACCCGGCCGCGTACGGAAGCCAGCCGAAACTGGCGCGCAGGGGCCGTTGGCGCAAGCACTTGAAGGCCAGCGACAGCGCTTCGACCAGGCGGGCTTCGCGACGCACCAGGGAGGCTTTGACGATGTCGGAGAAGCCGCCGAGCGCGCCTGCGCCGAGCGCGACGAGCAGCCACAGCAGCACCTCGGCCGTCGTCGTCACGACCGGCCGTGCCAAAAGCTCCGGCACGGCGCTCACGGCGATGGTACCGGCGATGAACAGCAAAAATTGCCCGAGGGCGGTGCCGCCGCCGACGACGACCAGCCGTGGCAAGTGCTCGCTGGCTCGCGACAGAAGCTGGCGCACCGGCAGGCGGCCCTGCACGTTGAGACCCACCAAGAGAGCGGCGTTGCTGGCCGCGGTCGCCAGCAGCCCCAAACCCAGGACCGGCAGCAGCCCTCGCGCGACGGCCTCGAGCTCGCCGCCCCGCAGTCGCAGCACCTCGAGCAACAGATAGCCGCCGCCCTCGAACAAGGCCCGATCGCCTTCCGGTCGCAAGCCCACGCCCGTTTGGGCGATCAACGCGCCGAGCGGCCAGGCCAGGCAAAAACCGGCAAAAATGCGCACGCCGGTGAGGGCCAAGACCAAAAGCGGACGACGTCGGGCGCTGAGCTGTCCGGGGCCGAGGGCGATCACGGCAGCCCTCCGCCGAGCAGCAGCTCGGACCAATACAGCAAGCGCTCGAGGCTGCGCGGCGCGCCTTGGTCGGCGTTGCCGGCGGCGTTGTTGGTCAGGTCATCATCGAGCAGCACGCGATGCTCGGGATCGACGGTGACGCCGATCAACTTGGCGGGCCCGCGGCAGTTGACGGTGTAGCGGGTGCCTTCGCCGTTCCATTCGCGGCGCTCCCGATGTCCGTCGTCGAACGCGAGCTCGATTTGCACCGGCAGCTCGAGGGTGCCGTGGCGCAGGACGATGGCGTGCCCGACCCAGTGCTCGGGTGGTCGAAGCTCCTGCCGCGGCACGGTGCGTCGGCCGTCCGCCGCGTCGAAGACGCCGGCGGCCGGATCGCTGCCGGCGCTTTGTACGTCGCGCACCAGGTAGTCGACGCTGCCGCGCTCGAACAGCGCGCGCTCCAGGTTTCGGGCCGCGGCGTCGCCCAAGCGACCGCGCACCGCGTCGACCAACCGTGGCGGCTCGGGGTGACGAAAACGCGCGAAATTCGCGTAATCGCTGAACACCAACGCCAGGTTCTGCTTGCCGTACACGCGCTCGAACGTGCTGAGCAGGCTGGCGGTGCGGTTGTAGACGATGGCGCCCAGGCTCCGAAAACTGAAAAAATCAGCCGCGCCTTGGGCGACCGGCTCGTCCGCGCCGCGCGCGGCGGCGATGGCTCGCGACAAGGCCTCGTTGGCAATGGTGAGACCGAAGCCGCTGAAAGCCGAGCCGTTGCCGTAGCGCGCGCCGAGCGACGAGTGCTCGGCGTAGCTGTTCAATCCTTCATCCAAGAAGGGAAAACGATGTTCGTCGCTGGCGAACAGCCCGTAAAACCATTGATGGCCGAGCTCGTGGATCGTGACCGCTTCGATGGCGCGGGCGCCGCTGTACGGCGTGTACCAAGGGCCGCCCGTCGTGATCAGCGTCGGGTACTCCATGCCGCCGGAGTCGCCCGCGGCTTCGGGCGGGTGGACGACGGTCAGGGTAGGGTAGGGATACGGGCCGAAGCGCTCGCCAAAGCTCTGCAGGCCGAAGCGCACCGTATCGAGCTCCAATTCGGCGTTGCGTGCGTGACCGGGGGGAACCAGCACCCGCACGTCTACCGTACCGAAGCGCGCCTTCAGCTCGACGAAGCTGGGCCAGCTCGTCCAAGCAAAGTCGTGAACGTCGTCGGCGCGGCAACGCAGCGCGCGCCGCCCCGCCGGCGCGGCTACTTGCGCGGGCTGGCACTGTCCGGTGGCGCCGACGACGTCACGGCTGGGCACGTCCAACGTCACGTCGTACGAGCCAAAATTGGCGGCGAACTCGGATTGGGGGTGGAACGCAAAGTGCGCGAACTGGCCGTCTGGCATCAGCCGCGCCAGCTTCGGAAACCACTGGGCCACGAAGTGGTAGTCGTCGACGTAGCCGGTGCGCTCGACGATCTCGGGCAGCTTGACCTCGAACTCGACCTCCATCGTCAGCGTCTGGCCGGCCTCCAGCGGCTGCGGCAGCGGCACGCGCACGTCGGTCTCGTCGTTGGCGTCGCCGGGGGTCTTCGCACCCGGTTTGGGCGGCCACAGCTCGCTCGTCAGCTCGCGCGCGTACAGGCGCTTCACGTCGATGTAGCCCCACTTGCGGCCGTGCTGCCCGCTGCGGCCGGCGCCGAACGGCGAGCGCAGAAATAGGCTCTCGTCGTTCTTGAAGGCGTTCATGTACAGGTGCAGGTAGAGCTCGGGCAGCGGCACCTGCGTGTAGTTGAATAGCTCGATGGTGCCGTGCGCGGTCACGCGGTGCTCGGTCGCGTCCAGCTTGGCGGTGAGCGTGTAAGAGGCGACTCGCGGCGCGTGGGCGAGCGGAGCTTCGGCGTGGCTCGGACGCGTCCACGCGCTGGCCAACAGCGCGGCCGCGACGGCCAGCCTGCGACCGGCGCGCTCAGGTTTCGGACAGCGCAATGACGCGCTGGTCGAAGAGCGTATAGAAGATTCGCAGCGCATCCAGCCGGTTCATACCACTGATGTCCAGCAGCTCCTCCACCGTCGACGAGCCGTCGATCAGTGAGAGCACGAAGCCGGCGCGGTGATCCAATGAAAGCCAGCGAATCTGGTCGTTCGGGACCGCCACCCGCACCCGTTGAGTCAGCGCGCCGAGACGCGCCGCGTACATCTGTGTCAGGACGTCGCGGCAGCTCTGCGCGTAGCGCTGCGCGTCGATGTCGTCGGCGTTGGTCTCGAGCATGCCTTCGGCCACGATCAGCGCGCCGCTGAAGTCGCCCATCGCGTAGCGATCCTTCATCTCGGTGATCTGGGCGTCACGAACGCTAGCGGGCGCCGACGGCATCAGCACCGGCGGGGGTGGCCCGGAGCGCGCGACCTCGCCGAGATCGAGCTCGAGCACCGGATCGCGCGGATCACGCCCGAGCTGCGACGAAGGGCTGCGCGTCGTGGCCGGCGGCGGCGGGCTCATGTCCATCAGCTCGAGCCCGGTCGGCTCGGCGCTGAGGGGGTCGCGATTGCGGCCGGGCCGCGCGGTGGCGCTGTTCGGGCTGGCGCTGGCGTGCGGCGAGATGGGCACGTCGGTGAGCGAAGCGGCGCGCCCGGCCCGCGGCGCTTGCTGCATGGCCATCGGATCGAGCGGGCGCACGGTGAGGACCGGCGGCTCGCTCGCCAAGCGCGGCACGTGCTCCGGCGGCGCCGACTTGGGTTGCTCCGACATCACCTGCTGGGCAAACATCTCCGCCGGCATCTCGGGGATGGCGGTGACGCGATCGAACGCGCTCTCCGACATCGGATCGTCCAGCTCGAACCGCGGCATGGTGTCGTCATCCCAGCTCGAGTCGAGCTCGACCGGGACCTCCGGCGGCATCGACTGAGGATGCGAGCGGCGCGGAGGCTTCCGGTTATCGTCGCTCATGGGTTGGGGGCCTAGCCGCGGCGGCACCCCTCAGCCGCGCGAGACCACTCCCTTGAACATGCGCTGGGTGCGGGCCAACTGATCGACCTGCTCCTTCAGCTGGGTGGTGTCTTTGGCGGCGATGGCGACGCGCGTTTTGTCGACGGCGCTGCGGGCCTTGGCGATCGCGTCACGGCCGAAATCGGCGCCGCCGACGACGCGCTCGATTTCGGGGAACATGTGCTCGATTTCCGCCATCAAGGTTTCGGCCTCTTGCTTGGCGCCTTCGAACTGTTCGTCGGAGCGACGCTCGACCAAGTAGTCTTGCGCGCTCGACATCATGTTCTTGACTTCGTCTTGGGTCAGGCCGCTGGTCGCCGTAACCTGAATCGACTGCGCCTGCCCGGTCTCCAAATCTTTGGCGTGCACGCTGACGATGCCGTCGGTGTTGATCTCGAAGGTGACTTCGATCTCCACGTGACCCTTGGGGGCACGGCGCAAGCCGGTCAGGATGAACTCGCCGAGCAGCTCGTTGTCGTCGGCGCGCTTGCTCTCTCCCTGCATGACCAAGATTTTGACCGCCGTTTGATCGTCGCGGCTGGTGGTGAAGATCTTGGTGCGGCTGGTGGGCACCGTCGTGTTTTGTGGGATTAGCTCTTCGAAATAGCTGCCAAAGGTCATGATGCCCAAGGCGTGCGGCGTCACGTCCAGCAGGATCATGTCCTGCTTTTCCTGCACGAGCGCCGCGCCTTGAATCGCGGCGCCCATGGCCACGACCTCGTCCGGATGCACGCTCTTGTTCGGCTCGCGGCTGAAGAAGCTGGCCACCGCTTGTTGCACGACCGGCATGCGCGTCATGCCGCCGACCAGAATGACGTCCTCGATTTCGTCGACGTCGAGCTTGGCGTCGCCGATCGCTTGGCGGCAAATGTCGATGGTGCGCTCGACCAAATCTTCGGTCAGCTTCTCGAGCGTCTGGCGCGACAGCGTGCGCTGCAAATGCAGAGCTTCGTTGCGGCCGGTCGAGATGATGAACGGCAGGTTGATCTCCGTTTCACGCACGCTGGAAAGCTCGCATTTGGCCTTCTCGGCCGCATCACGCAGTCGCTGCAGGGCCATGCGGTCCTGCCGCAGATCGATCTGGTGCTCTTCCTGGAAGCTGCCGATCAGCCAGTCGATGATGCGCGCGTCGAAGTCTTCGCCGCCCAAGAAGGTGTCGCCGGTCGTGCTGATGACCTTGAACACCCCGTGCGAGCCAATCTCCAAGATGCTGACGTCGAACGTGCCGCCACCCAAGTCGTAAACCGCGACCGTGCGGTCCAGATCCTTGCCGTAACCGTAGGCCAGCGACGCGCTGGTCGGCTCGTTGATGATGCGAATGACGTCGAGACCCGCGATCGCGCCGGCGTCCTTGGTCGCTTGGCGTTGGTTGTCGTTGAAGTAAGCAGGGACGGTGATGACCGCCTTTTTTACCGGCTCACCCAGGTAGTCCTCGGCGATGATCTTCATCTCCTGCAGGACGATCGAGCTCACTTCCGGAATCGAGTACGTCTTGTCACGCAGCTTGATGCGCACGTCGGCGTGGGGACCCTCCACGATCGAATAGCTCGAGGTCATGATCGCGTTCTTGACCTGCGGCGAGTTCCACTTGCGGCCGATCAGACGCTTGGCGGCGTACACCGTGTTCTCGGCGTTGGTGATGGCTTGCCGCTTGGCGATGTGCCCGACGAGTCGTTTGCCTGCCTCCGTGACGGCGACGACGCTGGGAGTCGTCTTGTAGCCGCCCCGATTGGGGATCACGACGGGGGTGTCTCCCTCGAGGATCGAGACACAGGAGTTCGTGGTCCCGAGGTCGATGCCGATGACGCGCTCCATATCGCCTTTTCGTTTTCCGTTGGTAGGGTCTAAGTGACCGGGAAGAGCGGGGTTACGGACCCCGCGCCAGAAACAAGAGACGCTAGCCGAGCTCGCGCTTCAGCCGGCGGATCCAATCCGTTACCTTATCATCGCTCGAGCCCAGCGTCGCGGCCCGGGAAAGCTCACCCTCGGCGCTCTGTTTCATGCCGGCTTTGACGTAAAAACGCGCGAGGTTGACCCGAAACCGCGCGTTATCGGGCTGCATTAGCACGGCCTTCTTCGCCGCCTCGCCCGCCTCGCGTAGATCGCCCTCGCCGGAGAGCAGGCAGTGGGCGAGCTTGTCGTAGATTTTCGCCTCCGGCCGGCCCACGAGCGCTCGCGCGTAGGATTTGGCGGCTGCCACCCACTTTTCGTCGCGTTCTTCGTACTCGGCTTGCTCGAGGTAGCTCGCCGAAAGCTCATGCTTGGCCCGGCTCGCCACTTCGTTAAGTCGCAGCGCAAGCTCGGTGTCTTCGGGCACGAGCGACACCGCGATGCGTAGCGCGTTCGACGCGCCTACGTTGTCGCCTTTATCGAGCGCCTGCTTGGCGGCGCGTGTGTAGACCTCGACTTGGCGATCGCGCGCGGCCTGAATGCGGTCTTGGTAGCGACGCTTGAGCTCGTCGGCGGCCCACTCTTGGCGCACCGTGCTCTGTTGGGCGGCTTCTTGACGTTGGTCTTCGACTTCGGCGGGGGTGGAGGGCTCTTTGCCGTCGGCCTGCGGCGCCCGGCCCAGCTTGCGCGCCAGCGCCCGTCGCCGCACGTCGGGATCGCTCGGCCGCATCGACGAGGACGGCCGCAGCGCCGGGTTCGAGCTCGGACGCGGCGGAATGCTGCCCAACGGCGTGACGCTCTGGTGCCCGGGCGGCGTCGAGGGTGGGGGCGGCAGGTCAATCGACGGCGGCGGCATGCTTCGGCCGCGGCTCTCGACGCTGGCCTCGGCTTGAATGCGTCGCATGACCTCTTGCAGCGCATCCTGGTGGGCCACGTTGTCGATCTGGCCCGCGTCGAAGGCGCGCGTCTTCGACTGCGCTCGCAGATAAGCGTCGTAGTCGGCGCGGCTCGCGGCGCGCGACAAGACGTCGTAGCTCTCGGTGAGGCGCGCGAACACCTTCTCGAGCTTGGGCTTGAAGCTGCCCACGTTCTTCCCGAAATAGCGATCGGGATGGAACACGTTGACGATCTCGAAGTACGCGCTCTTGATCGCCTTTTTATCGACGCTCGGATCGACGTCGAACAGCTGGTAGTGGTTGAGCTGATCGAGCCGATAGTAAAGATCCAAGATACGCCGACGGCGCGTCAAGTCGATGTCTACCGCTTCGTCGAGCTCGGCGGGGTCGTACAGCGAGGCGGCCGGGTGCTTCTGTTCGCCCACGGCCGTCGTCTCGACGATCGGGCCGAGCCGAAACGCTCCGGACGGGCGTGGGCTGGGCGCAGGTGAGTGACGGCGCTCGAGAATGGGCGCCGGCTCGTCCAGCGCGAGCGCGCCCAGCGCCACGAGGCGCTCGAACAACGCCAGCACTTCTTCGACGGCCTTGCCCGTCTCCTCCGCGATCTCGAGGACGGTGGTGGCGCCGTCGATGCGCGAGACGACGAACGCTTCCGCGGGACTGATCGGCAGCCCCCGAAGGTCAGCCCCAGGCAGGAGCCGGGCTAGGCGGCTAGAGGTCGCAGACGTCAAAGGCTCGTCCCGTAACTCCTTGCAGACTCTAGCTCATGCGCGGCTCGTTCCCAAACTCCGCCCCGCCGACGCGGCCGGGCCGCCGGCGCTTTCCGCGGGCTCGGGCCGGTCACGGGCGAGGCGCGGTCGACGGTGTCGACGCGGGGGGGGCCGAGCCGATGACCTGGGCCTGGATTTTCATGGCTTCTTCGTAGGCGTTGAGCGAACGCTCGCGCGCTTGGTCGGCCTCCTGGCCGCGCGCGTTGCCACGCAGGGCTTTTTCGCGCCGTTCCTCCACCAAGCCCCGGACCTCGAACAGGTGGCCGCGGTAGTACGTGGGGGTTTTTGCGTGGTCGAGGCCTTGCTCGAGCTCCTCGACGGCTTGGTCGAAACGACCCACCTGGCTCAACAGCTCCGCGCTGCGCGCTCGCGTGTCGGCCAACACTTCTTCGACCTCGGGTGCGGCGCCGGCCGGTATCGGGCCCGACGTCAGGCCCTGCAGAGCTCGTAGCGCCGCCGCCCGATCCCCGCTCGCTTCATGCAGATCGGCCACGTGGTGGGCGCTGCGCGCTTTGCTCAAGAACGCCAGCAGCGCGGGATCGACGACTCGCGCGCTGTCGCCGCAGTCTTGGCGCGGCTCGTGGCGCGAGCAACCAACGAGAACGAGCGCGCCGATGAGCGCCCACCGTAGAACCCTCATCGCACCCCCCAGGCGGCGTAGCGGTTGTCGCGTAAATCTCGGCTGCGGGCGCTGGCGATGAGATCCATGCGCGCCGTCGTGTCGCCGGTCTCGAAGCGCTCGGTGAACAGCGACGCCGTGCTGTGCGGTACGACGTACGCGCTAGGGGCCACCGCGACGGCGGGCGCGCTGCGCCGCGCCGTGCCAATGAGCAAGGTGACGGCGGCGGCGGCGGCCAAGAGCGCGCTGCCGGCGCCGAATAGCGCGTAGACGACGTTCGGACGCGCGCGAGCGGCCGGTCGCACGCCGGGGCCGAGCGCGACTCGGAGGGCGCGCTCGCTGGCGTCGCGGTCGCGGTCGCGGTCGCGGCCGGCGCTAGCCGCCAGGGCGCCCAAAAGGCTGGCGTCGTCGTGGGGCGTACCTCGTTCGAGGGCGTCGCGGAGACGCGCCGACTCCACCAGCTCCTCCGGGCTCGGCTCGGCGAACGGGTCCTCGAGCGCCATCTCGATCAACCGCTGGTTGACGCGTGGATCGAGCTCGGCCGGCCGCAGCGCGGCTTGCAGTAAGCCGAGCACGGCTGCCTCCTCTTCGGGAGGTAAGATTGCCTCTTCTTCGTCAGCTTGGCTCACGTGCCAGCTCCTTTTTGAGCGCAGCGACCGCGCGGTGCAAGACAACGTCGAACGTGGCGGTCGAAACCTCCAGCGCGGCCGCACACTCTTCGCGCGGACGCTCCTCCAAAATACGCAGCGTGAGCGCGCGGCCGTAGCGGGGATGCAGCCGCCCGACCAGCTCGACCACGCGCTGCCGGGCCACGGCCAGGTCGTGGGTTTCGCTGGCGACGGCGTCGCGCGCGTCGCGTTCGCTTTGGTCGATCTCGCGTTCCAAGTCTTCCGGTTGGAATACCGTTTCGCGCTTGCGGCGGCGCAGTTGGTCGAGCGCCACGCGCAGCGCCACGATCCGCAGCCAGGGGTAAACGCCCACCGACTGCCACGTGAACTGGTCGAAGCGCTCGACGACCTTGAGGTAGGTCACCGACAAAGCTTCCTCGGCGGCGGCCTTGGAACCGAGCCGCGGTAACAGCACGGCCCGAAATAGCCGGGGACCGTGGCTGTGCAGCAGCTGCCCGAGCGCTGCGCGGTCCCCGCCACGCGCGCGTTCGCAGAGCGCCTGCTCGGCGGCGAGCTCGACGCTGTCGGGCAGGCTGCTGCCCAGCGGCGGTCGGGGGGGCCCATCGGCTGACACTGAGCTCCGCCTTCTACCAGGAACCGGCGGGGGTTGTTGGAGGGGGGCGGAGAGGGGAACGTTGGGGTCGGCTCAGGGCTGATGCCGCGCACGGGGTGATAACGCGCCGACGGCCTCCTCCTTACGGTGGTCCCGGGGTTCGCGGGTCCGGGCTCGGGCGGCCGACATTGCGCCAGGCGTCATGCCGGGCTAGCCGGGCGGGTCATGGCTCACGGGTCCCGCGTCTGTCCCAGCTGCGGTCGCATCAATTCGATCGACGACAAGAGCTGTTTTCACTGCGGCAAGAACCTGCCGGGGCCGGTCGCCAGCTCCCTATTGGGATTATTCGGCAATTTTTCCGAGGATGGCCTGCCCGCGACCAAGGTGCTGATCGGCATGTGCGTCATCGTGTACGCCCTGGCCATGGTCAGCGATGGCGCCGCCGCCGTGCTGGGCGGCGGGCTTGGCTCGCTGGCCTTCGGCAGCTTTGCGCCCTCGACTTTGATGCGCGTCGGCGCGCTCTTGGGGCGCTACATCGACCAAGAACCGTGGCGCGTGCTGTCGGCCGTGTTCGTACACAGCTCGCTCTTGCACATCGGCATGAACATGCTCGGTTTGATGCGGCTGGGCAGCACCCTGGAGCCTCACTTTCGCTCTGCGCGGTTCCTGCTGCTGTACCTCGTCTCGGGCGCGCTGGGCTTCGTGTGCACGGTATGGTGGCGCGGGGACATGGCCTTTTCGGTGGGGGCCAGCGGGGCGATCTTCGGCCTGTTGGGCGCGTTCATCGGCGCCCTGATGATCCGTAGGAATCCGGGGTGGCAGCAGCTGTTCTTCAGCAACCTGATCCTGGCCGCAGCGTTCACGTTCTTTTCCCCGCGGATCGACAACGCGGCGCACATTGGCGGCTTCGTATCCGGCTTCGCGCTGGGGCTCCTGCTCGAGCTAGAGCGGCAGCCGCGTCGGCGTGATCGAGTGGTGGCCGGACTGGCATTGACGGGGCTCCTGGCCGCGGTCGGCTCGATCGTCCTGTCGGCCGCATCCCCGGTCTGGAAAGAGCAAAGGCGGGGAGAGCTACGTTGGCGCGAAGAAGCCGAGCGGCGGGCCCTCGATCCGGAGTAGGCTCGGAGGTCGCACTCATGCCGGTCGTCAATCCGCTCGCGCGGGAGCTCGTCTTCAAGGTCGTTTATTACGGACCTGGGCTCGGTGGGAAGACGACCACGCTGCAGCACGTCCACGCCACCGCCAAGCCCGAGCACCGCGGCAAGATGGTGAGCCTGGCGACCCCGGTCGACCGCACGTTGTATTTCGACTTCTTGCCCATCCGCGTGCCGCACGTGCGCGGCATGGGGGTGCGGCTGCAGCTGTTCACGGTGCCGGGTCAGGTTCACTACAACGCCACGCGCAAGCTGGTGCTGACCGGCGTCGACGGCATCGTGATGGTGTTCGACTCACAGCGCGCGCGCGAAGACGCCAACCTCGAAACGCTCGAGAATCTGAAAGACAACCTGACCGCTCACGGCAAATCGCTGTCTCAGGTGCCGCACGTCGTCCAGTACAACAAGCGCGACCTCTACGACGTCATGCCGATCGACGAGCTCGAGCGGCAGCTCAATCGTCACTCCGCGCCTTCGTTTGCGACCATCGCCACCGGCGGCGAAGGCGTGTACGAAGCGCTCGAAGCCATCACGCGCGCCGTAATGGACGACTTCGACCGTCGCGTTCCGGAGTCGCGAGCCATGGAGCGCGCTTCGCTGGAAGTGCCCGAAGGCGGCTTGGTCGAGGCGCTGCGGCGCGCGGAGAGCGTCACCGGTGAGCCGGTGTTCGAGACGCGCATGACGATTCGCACGCCCAGCGGGTTGATGCGCCTCTCCGAGATGCCCGAGACGGACATCGGCGAGGCAGCCGCGCGCGCGGTGACGGGTGAAGATTTGCCGAGCGAGCCCGAGCGACGGGACATGCCCGTGATCGCGACGCCGCTGGTCCCGCCCACGCACGTGACATTGCCGGCCATGAGCGCCAGTAGCGGCGGTCCCGTCGTGACGCACCGCGCCGCCAGTGAGCCGCCGCTCGATCACGCGCCGCAGCCCCATAGCCAGCCGCCGACGCCCACGCCTGCGCGGGGCGCCTTCAGTTTCTCCGCGCTGTTTCCGAGCACCGAGCAAGGCGTCGTACAAGTCGTCGAGTCTGCGCTGGCGCTCGGGGATCCGGCGGCCGCGCTCTCGGCGATGGATCAACTGGTCGCGCGGGCGCTCGCCAGCGGCGCGGCGCTGGCCGGTTCCGCGCACGACGCGCCTCGTGACCCGGCGCTGGTCGCGCTGTTGCTCGGCGTCGAGCCCCGGCGCTACCTCAAGTTTCGCAGCTTGGTGCGCGAAGCGCGCGCGGGGGCGCTGCTGTCGGTCGAGGCCGGCCTTTCCGCCTACGCCTTCGTGCTCGACCTGCGGCGAGCTCTGCGCGACGCGAGCTAGGCCGACCGCCTGCGGCGCGGGCGGCCGGCTACTCGGCGACGGGCGCGACGCCGGTGAGCAGGCCGCCGGTGTTGGCCGCCATTTCACCGGCTGTGAGCGCACCGAGCCAGGTGCCGCTCACCCCCACGACCTCGGCGGTGTCGCCGACGCGCGCCCCGCCGGTGGCGGTGATGCTCAGGTGCGCGGGTGACAAGCCCGTCGCATCGCCGCCGCGTCGCCAGATCGCGGCCACGCCGCTTTGGCACAGCTCGGTCAGGCACTCGCCGTCGCAGGTGCCGTACGCGACCTGCGTGTTCGCACCCGCCGCGGCCAGCGTCACGCCCACGCCCGCGCAATCCAGCTCGGTAGCCAGCAATTCAGCCGCACTTTGGGCTTCGGTAGGGCCCTCGAGGGCGCTCGCTTCGGCCAGTGACTGCAGAAGCTCCGAGGCAACGAAATACAGGTCCGTACCCAACAGCAGCGTGTCGTCCGAGCTGGCGCTCCACGAGACTTGCGCTCGATCGACGAAGCCGACTTTGCTGCCGTCGAGACCCGCGACCGACAGGAGCGTAAAGTCGGCGTTGCGTTGGTCGAGCGGGCTCGCCGACTGCACGATGGGCGTGAAAGTGCCGGTGAACAAGTGGTCGGCGGCGCTGAACTTTTGGCGACCCGCGGCGAACCAGCCGACGGTCGCGTCGCGCAGCTTGCTGCTGGCGGTGGCGCCCCAGAACGACCGCAGCGCGGCGTCCCAATTTTCCGCCGTGCGCGTGTTCTCGAACAGCTGAAGCGAGCTGCCGCTCGCTTCACGCATGGCATCGAGCAAAGCATCGACATCGTCGATGCTCGTGCCCTGGAAGGCTTGCGAGACGGCCTGGTTGGTCGCCTGCAGCAAGTTGCTCCAGGCGGTATCCGGCGCCGTGAGGCCGAACGAGACCGCGAGCGGCGATGCGCCCAAATCGATCGGACGGTCCAAGACAGTGACCTGCACGATCTGCGGCTTGTCGATCGGCCCCGGTGGAACCTTTTCGACCGAAGCGCAGCCGCCCACGAAGTGCCCTGAACGCAAGGTGATCGCCAGCCGCGAGCCGGCGGGTACTTCCGTCAATTGCGGCGCCGCGTTGGCGGCGGCGGGCAGCGTTTGGATCGGACCGTCTCGATCGGGAATGTCTGGCAGCTCGGCGCAGGTCATTCCCGGGTAGGCGCTGGCCACCCACGTCGTGATGCTGCGAAACCCCGCGTACAGCGGCTGCACCTGTACGGTAGCCAGGCCGGCATCCTTTACCGTGATCGTCACCACGGTCGAGACGCGGCCCACGCTCGCGCGCACGTTGAAAGTGGCGGGGGCGCTCGGCGCGGTCAAGGTGACGCTGGCGATGCCATTTTCGTCGGTGTCGGCCGTCGCTTGATCGAGCACGGCATCGAGCGGATCGCCGCCGCTCGCAGGCAGGGCGAAGCGCACCTGAAATGCCTTGGCCGGGGTCGCGCGCACCTTGAGCAAGATCTGCGCGCGCGCGGGCAGCTCGTCGACGCTCTCGAATTGGAGCCGGGACGGTTCTTCGTCGACGGTGCCTTGACCGCTACCGGCGCTGCCGCTGCTGCCGCCGCGGGGTTGACCGGGGGCGCCGTCGGCCGAGGCGCTGGAGCAACCCGCGCCGAGCGAGACGACGAAAACCGCAAAGACGAAAAGGGCGAAAACGCGCATCGAAGAAAGACCGGGCGCTGACGAGCCCGCTAAAAGCCTAGCAGGCACGGCGGACCCCGCACTACTCTGACATTGCTGTCGTGACTTCCATCGTTCCACCTCGGGTAATGCTGCTCCTCGTCGAAGACGAGCCCGATTTGCGCAAGATGCTGGAAATCTTGTTCCGGCGGGAGGGCTTTGCGGTCGTGAGCGCGCCCGGCTGCAAGGCGGCGCTCGACGCCATCGCCTGCGCGCCCCAGCCGTTTCCGGTCGTGGTGACCGATCTGTCGATGCCGGACGGATCGGGGTTGGACGTGCTGGCGGCGGCCAAGGGCCGCAGCGCGTCGACGGAGGTGATCCTGGTCACCGCTCATTCGACGATCGAAAATGCGCTGAGCGCGATGCGCTCGGGTGCCTACGATTTCGTGGCCAAACCGTTCGAGGCCGCCGAGCTGGCGGCGCTGGTCGGCAAGGCGATCGAGAAGCAAGCCATCGTCGTCGAGAACCAGCGCTTGAAGGCGCAGATTTCCAGGATTTCATCGAACGACGTGTTGGGCAAGAGCCTGGTCATGCGCCAGGTGTTGGACCTCGCCCAGCGCGTGGCCACGGCCAAGACCACCGTCCTCATCACCGGCGAGAGTGGCACCGGCAAGGAGCGCGTCGCGCGCTTCATTCACGAGCACTCCGACCGCCGCACGGGCCCGTTCTTGGTCGTCAACTGCGGAGCCTTGCCCGAAGCTTTGATGGAGAGCGAGCTGTTCGGCCACGAAAAAGGCTCGTTCACCGGAGCTTCGAACAAGAGCCTGGGCTTGTTTCGTGAAGCCGATGGCGGCACCGTGCTGCTCGATGAAGTGGGTGAGCTGCCGCTGAGCTTGCAGGTCAAGCTGCTTCGCGTCCTGCAAGAGCGCAGCGTCAAGCCGGTCGGCGCGGCTCAAGAAGTCCCGGTCGACGTGCGCGTTTTGGCCGCCACCAACCGCGACGTCGAGTCGGACGTCGCGGCCGGCAAGTTTCGTCAGGACTTGTACTACCGCCTGAACGTGATTCGCCTGAACCTGCCCGCTCTGCGCGATCGACCCGAAGACATTCCGCTATTGGCTGACCGCTTCATCCAGCGCTTCGCCGCCGAGATGGGCAAAGAAGTGGTGGGCTTTACGCCCGACGGTTTGCGCGCGCTCACCAGCTACCGCTTCCCCGGCAACGTCCGTGAGCTGGAGAACGTCGCCGAGCGCGCGGTCGCGCTCTCGGGCGCGCGCGTCATTGGCTTGGGGGACTTGCCGGAGTCGATCAGCGGGCACGCCGGTGCCCCCGCCCAAACCTTGCTCGACTTGCCCAACGAGGGGCTGAACCTCGACGACGTGTTGAACGAAGCCGAGCGTCGGCTGCTGTTGGCGGCGCTGGAGCGCACGGGCGGCGTGCGCAAGCGGGCCGCCGAGCTGCTCGGGTTGACGTTTCGCTCGTTGCGTTACCGCCTGCAGAAGCAGGGGCTGGCCCATGACGACATCGACGCCGCCGACGGCGAGCCCTGAGCCGTCGCCGAGCGATCACCAGGTCGCGAGCGAGGTGAGGGCAAGTGCGCGCGCGGCGCGACGCTGGCCGGCGTGGGCGGACTCCGCTATCATGAGTCACATGCCCATTGGTTCGCGCGGTCGGCGGCTCGTGCTACGGCGGCTGCACAGCGCGGGCTTCACCCTGGTGGAGCTGATGACCGTCGTCGCCATCACCGGCATCTTGGCGGCGGTGGGCGTGACCTTGATCCGCGGCCACCTCAACGTGGCCAAAGCCAATCGGGCGCTGTCCGGCATCGCCGCCATTCGCGCGGCGGAAGAGTCATTTCGCGCTGAAAACGGCCGCTATCTCGACTGCTCGGGCACCACCAAGAAGTGGTACCCGATGGTCGAGCCCGGCAAGAGCAAGTACGAGTGGCACCAGACCGGGCACATCGATGGCGCGCGCTGGGCGTTGCTACCCGTTACCGATACCAGCCCCACGCAGTACGGTTTCTTGTTGAACGCCGGAACACCCAACACCGCCTACCCGACGTCCTTCGAAACTGCGCAGGATCCCGCGCTCACGCCGTCGCCCGACCCCTGGTACATCATCCAAGTGAAGGGCGATCTCGACGGCGACAAGATACCGATGCTCGGGCTCGCCACCAGCTTCAACGGCGAAGTCTATTTGGAGCACGAGGGCGAGTGAAGCCGGCCGCCGCCAGCTGACGCTTTTCGTCGGCTTCGCGTGCTGAGTGACAATTTTCGTCACCGGTCACCGTCGAACGACACTGTACGAGGTCCGCACACAAGCGGCGTGAAACGTCGGATGTGCGGACGAATCCGATGTGTGGCGTGGGCAGGCGACGTGGGGCAAAGTCGCAAATTCCCCGCAAATTGCGCTGGCACGCCAGCTGCTAAGAGCCCTGTCGGATGATTGTGCGGCGCACCCCGACCCGGCGCTCAGCGGCCCACGCTGGCGCGCGCGGCTTCACCTTGGTGGAGCTGATGGCCGTGGTCGCCATCGTTGCCATCCTGGCGGGGCTGTCCGTGTACGGCGTGCGCAAGTACATCTTGGCCGCGAAGACCTCCGAAGCGACCGAGATGATCGGCGCGATCAAGACGGCGCAAGAGCAGTACCGCGCGGAGACCTTCGCTTACAAAGACATCAGCAAGGTCAGCGCTCTCAGCGACTACAGCACCTTTTATCCGGACACCACCGTACCCAAACGCAAGAAGCTCGCGTGGGGCGGCGGCACTGACGACATCGCCAATGGCTGGCGTGAGCTAGGCGTCTCGGCAGCGGCGCCCGTCATGTACATCTATGGGTGCGCCGCGGGCCCGGGCTCCGTCGCCCCGGCCGCGCCTGGCATCACCATCGGCAATTACCCGACGGCCGCGACGGGTCAACCCTGGTACCTGATCAAGGCGGCTGGCGATCTGGACGGCAATGGCACCGTCGGCACGTACGTCGGCACCAGCATTACGGCCGAAATTTTTCACGACAAAGAAGAGTGAGTTTCGCTCTTCGAACGTTTTCACAACCGCCCAAAAGACCCCAGAAGGAGCACTCCATGATTCGGAAAATTAGAAAACAATTGCGCAAGAACCGCGGCTTCACGCTCGTCGAGCTGATGATCGTCGTCGCCATCGTCGGCATCTTGGCCGCCTTGGCCATCTACGGCGTCCGGAAGTACATGGCGAACGCCAAGACCGCAGAAGCGCGCAACGGCATCGGTCAAATGGGCAAAGACGCCATCACTGCCTACTTCAAGGAAGGCATGGAGGCCACCGTGGTCAAGTTGGGGGACAGCACGAGCGTCGTCAACCAGCTGTGCAAGGGTGACACGGTCGAGGCCGTTCCCGGCGGCGGTAATATCGTGACGACCACGATGCCCGCCCAGATCAAAGCCAAGAAGTTCCAGTCGTCGCCCAGTGATTGGAAGGGTGGCTGGGATTGCCTGCATTTCTCGATGAACGACCCGCAGTATTACCAATACGACTATGAGTCCACGGGTGGTCCCGCGACCGGCACTACGTTTACGTGCAAGGCCGCTGGCGACTTGGACGGCGATGGCATCGGCTCGCTGTTCAGCATGGCGGGCGCGATCCAGACGGACACGAAGGGTATCCTCACCGCGACGCTCGCTCCGAACATGGAAGAAAAAGACTCTGACGAATGAGCTTCAGCCTGAGCTGAGCTAGCAAAAAGCCCTCTGGTTTCGCGACCAGGGGGCTTTTTCGTTTGTGGCCTCGGCTTGCGTTCCCCCGCCTTTCCGATAAGTCTCGCGTCTCACGTCATGCGGCCCTTGACCCCCGTTGAAGCAGCCGTCGCGTTCGCCATTTTCGGCTCCGTGCTTGCCGTCAGCGTGCCTGCGTTCCTGCGCAACCTGCACGCCTCGCGGATGGCCGAGCCCTTGGACGGCGTCGCGCGCCTCGCGGCTCGGGCGACCATGCTGGCCGATGCTTCGCCGCAACAGAGCGCGTACCCAGACAGCGCGCCGCTCACGCCCAGCGTGGTGCCGCGCGCCACCTTGGCGAGCGATCCGCCGGGCACCTGGAACCACCCCAGTTGGCGACTTTTGGATTTCAGCTTTCAGGTCCCGCACGCTTATGCCTTCGAATTCGAGAGCAAGAATGCCCCCGAAGCTTCGACGTTCTCGGCCACCGCCCATGGCGACCTCGACGGTGACGGCGTGCTCAGTAGCTTTCGCGTCTCCGGCGAGGTGAAGCCGGGGCAAAACCCGCGCGTGTTCCCGTTGGAGGTCATGCGTGAAGTCGAGTAGCGCCCGCGATCTTTGGGCGTGGGGAATGGTGCTACTGGGCGTCGTCGCCATCGCCAAAGAGCGCGCTCCCTTGGCCCAAGACTTTCACGGCTTGCGAACGCGCGCAGACGTGTACGCGCTGCCCCCGGTCGCTCAAACGTACGTTGCCAGCTTGGGCTATCGCTCGGCGCTCGCCGACCTCATCTTGGGCCACGTGCTGGTCTCGTACGGCCTGCATTTTCAGGAGAAGCGCCTGTTCGAGTACGTGGGTGATTACCTCGACACGATCATCCGGCTGGACCCCAAATTCCGGACGCCGTACATGCTGGCCGACACGCTACTGACGCTGGAGCCCGAAGCACCGCCGCAAGAGTTCTATCGTCGCGCGCGGGCGATTCAGGAGCAGGGCCTGCGTGAGCTTCCGTACGATCAAGAGCTTTGGAACACCTCGGGCCAATTCTTGGCTTATCTGGCGCCTAGTTACCTGACCGACCCGGCGGAAAAGACCGAGTTCCGTCGCACAGGCGCGCAGCGGTTGATGCGCGCCTGTGAGCTGATCGGCGCCAATGACGCGGTGCCTTATCACTGCATCACCGCGGCCAACCTGCTCTCCGAACAGGGCAACCGTGAGGCGATGCGCCAGTTCTTGGAACGCATGGCCAACACGTCCGACGATCCGAAGATTCAAGAGCTCGCCAGCGGCTACCTGCGCAAGGTCATCGGCGCCGAAGAAGCCGAGCGCGCGGCGGCCCGTAGCGCGCGTTTCCACGCCGCGTGGAAGGCAGACCTACCGTTCGTGCCGCGCAGCGAAATCCACGCGCTGGGCCCGGGCTTCGACGCGGCCGCTTGCGCGGGCGTGTCGGTGGAGGCACGACCCGGCTGCTCCACGAGCTGGCTCGCTTGGTCCCAAGCCGCGGCGAGCTCCGTTGCGCCGTGAGTGAGAGCGCACGCGGTGAGCCACGCGGCTGGCTCTTGCTGACGCTCCTGCTCGTCGTCTTGGCGGTTGTCTACGCGCCGACCTTGGGCGCGCCGTTCGTGTGGGACGACGCGCGGTTGGTAGGCTCGCCCGAGCTTCGCCACCTGGATCTCGGGCGGGCGTTCTTGCAGCCGTTTTGGTTCGGCGCGCCCGGCGAGGCAGGCAGCCTTGCTTTTTTTCGGCCGTTCACGAGCCTGTCGTTCGGGGTCGACTACTGGCTGCACGCTGACAACCCCGCCGGCTACCACCTCAGCAATCTTCTCTTTCACTTGCTCAGCACCTGCGGGCTATTCGCGTTGCTGCGGCGCCGGGGGCTGGGCTCCGCCGCCAGCTGCGCCCTCACCGCGTGGTGGGCGCTGTTGCCACGGCTGACCGAAGACGTGGCCTGGATTTCGGGACGCGGCGACGCGCTGGCGGGACTGTTCGCCGTGGCCGCGCTGCTGGCGTACCGCGCCGACAGTCTGCCGCGCGTGACGCTGGCCGGACTCTTGGCGCTGTTCAGTATCCTGAGCAAGGAGTCCGGCTTGGCCACGTTCGGCGCGCTCGGGGTCTTGTACTTCAGTGCGCGCGGTGATGGCACGTCGCGCCGGCGGCGCATCGGGGGCTGGTTGGCGCTGGCGTTGCCGTTGTCGGTATACGTCGCGCTGCGCTTGCACGCGGGCGCCTCCGCTGGTGATGCGTTGCCACTCGCCAACAGCCTGCGCGCGTACGCCGTGCTCGAAGCCGTCGGGCGCTACGCGAGCATGGTCGTCGACCTGGCGCGCCCGCGTACGTTCATGGGACGGCTAGGGCAGCCGGCCTGGGGTTTCGTAGCGCTCGGCGCGTTCACGCTGGCGGTAGCGGTCGCGTGCTTGCCGCGCCTGCGCCGCGCTCGGCCCGACACCGTCGCTTACGCCGTCTTCGGATTGCTGCCGCTCGCGCTCGTGCTCCACGTCGTGCCGTTGCCCGTCACGGTGGTGGCATCCGACCGTTACCTGTACTTACCCACGCTGGGCTTGGTCTTGAGCGTGGCCAACGTCGTGGGCCGCTGGCTCGAAGTCGAACAGTGGCGCGTCGCGGTGCCGTTGCTGTTGGCGCTGGCGGGCGCGACCCGAGTAGCGTCGCGGGTCGACGACTACACGGACGGGGTCGCGTTCTGGCTCGCGGCCGCGCGCGGCGCGCCCCACGAGGCGACCCCGATCGTGGAGGCAGGCACGCAAGCGTACAACGCGGGCTGCTTCTCGGAAGCGGTACGGCTCTACGATCGCGCGTTGCGGCTCGAGGACTGGTCGTCGCCGCGCGGCTTGGAGAACGCGGCTTTGATCGCGAACATGACCGGCAACCGCGAACGCGCCGCCCAGCTCGGAGACCTTCTGCTGCGACGCTTTCCGCGCGTCGCGAGCCTGGAGCTGCGGCGCGCTCAGCTCGCCCTGGCAGGGTTGGATTTCGACGCGGCCCGAGTCCACGCCCGCCGGGCCCTCGCGCTCGCTCCGAAGTTCGCCCAGGCCCAAGCCTTCTTGCGCATGCTCGAGCAGGCTCACGTCGTCTGGTACGAGCTCCAGGCGCACGAGGCGCCCATCGAAGCGCGCTTGGGCCTGGAAATGCGCGCGCTGCGCTACCCGGAAACGGTCAGCACCCTGCACGAGCTGCTGCAACGGCCGGGCACCGACGAGCGCGTGGTTCGCGAGGGCCTAGAGCTCGTGCTGCGCCTTGGCCGAGTCGAGGACGCCCAGGCGCTGTTGCCGCTGTATCGCCAGCGTTACCCCGCCGCGGACGCGAGCCGACTCGTGACCGCGCTGAACGAGCGTGTGGCGGCGGCCGCGAACGTGCGCCGCCGCTTGCGCGAAGCGCCCTCGGTCATGGACTGAGGGCGCCCGGGCGAGCCTCAGTTAGGGGAAGCGCACCACGGCCGAAACCGTCTTGCCGGCTTCCACCGTGACCGACTTGGCTTTGCGACCGTGCTCGGGATGCACGAAGATGATGGTGTGCGGGCCCGGGGTCGCGCTCACGCCGACCTTGGGCGTCGCCCCGAGCGGCTTGCCATCCAAGATCACGTTCGAGACGGGGATGGAGTTGATGTTGATCGTGCCCTTGCCCGAGGACGCGACTGGCTTTTCGACGGCGGCCGGCGGCGGCCTGGTCGTGCCGCTGGACGACGACGACTGGTGCTTGTTCGATGTCGACGTGTCGGGCTTGGTGTCTTCTTTTTCGGGCAGCGTCTCGGTCGCGCTGCTGGAGCCGCCCAGCTCGACGACGAACGTTCGCTCGGCCTGGCCGTCTTCGAACTCGATGCTCTGCTTGAAGTCGCTGAAGCCCTTCTTGGTCGCGACGATGCTGTACGGCTTGTCGGAGGTGATGTCGACGCGCAGCGGCAGCGACGGCACGGGCCGACGCTCGCTACCGCTGACGAGCAGCACCTTGGCGCCGTCGGCGTTGCTGCCGGCTTTGATCGTCGCCAGGCCCTTTTTGACCTTCAGCTTGGGCTCCATCGTCGTCAGCTTGTCGACTTCGACGGTGACCTTTTTCTCCATCGACTCGTAGCGCTCACCGCCGTCGATTTTGACGGTGTGATCGCCGGGGGCGAGGTCTTTCAGCTCTTGCGGGAGCGGGCCGTAGTCTTTGCCGTCGACGCTGAGCTTGAGCCCGGCGCCTTCGGCGATGACTTTCAGTCCGCTGCCCTCGCTGCCACGCGCCAGCTCGACGTTTTCGGCGCTCTCTTCGCCGGCGTTGATCTTCACCGCTTTGGGGGCGGTCGTGGTGTAGCCGGCGGCCGCGACCTTCACGAAGTGAACGCCGCGCGGTAGATCCGTGACCTGGCAAGGTGAGGCGTCGCAACGCTGCGAGCCGTCGACGTACACCTGCACGCCGTCAATCGCTTTGCTGCCCGGGCCGGACACCGACACGACCAGCGAGCCCTTCTTCGGCATCAGCGCGTAGGCGGCGGCGCCCGCGGCGATCACCACCACGGCGGCGATGACCATCCACAAGCCGCCACGGCTGCTGCGTTGTTGCGGCATCGTGATCGACGGCGAGGCCATGACCGGCTGCTCGAACGTGGGTGCTGCCGGCAGCGCGTGCTGTTTGGGCGGCGGAGGCAACGGCGCGCGCGGCACCGAGGGCGGCGGCACGCTCAGCGGGCGACCGACGAGCCCAGCGGCGCGCGAAGCCGGTGGCGGAGCACCCGCGGCGGGTGGCGGAGCGCCTGCCGCCGGGGGCGGAGGCGGAGCGCTGTGCAGCAGGGCACGCGCGGTGTCTTCCACGCCTTTGTCGAAGACCTGGGTCGCCTCGTCTTCGTCGTCCCAATCGATGTCGACGCCGGGTTTACCGCCGGCGGCGGCCGGCTTGCTGAGCCCGGGGGGAGGTGGTGGCGGAGCTTTGAGCTGCGGCAGCGGTGTCGTTTCGTCGTCGTCTCGGCCCTTGGGCGCCGCGAGGGCCGGCGGCGGCGGCGGCGGCGGCGGAACCGACATGCCGGGCATCGGTGGCGGCTTGGCTCCGCCGCTCATGCTGGGCGGCGGGGGCGGGGGCGGGAAGCCACCGGGCTGGGTCTTCAGCGGAGGAGCGGGCGGCATGCTGCTGCGCGGGGGCGGCGGCGCCGGGGGCTTGCTGGGCGACGGCGGCGGCGGCGGACCGCCCGGCTTCGTGGGGGCCGGCAGACCGAGGAGCGTCTTTTGCCGCGTTGCCGAGGGCGGCGGAACGGGGCCGCGGCTGCTGGGCAGGGGTGCCGGCGCGGGTCCACTCGGCCGAGACTTCTTTGCCGCCAGTCCGTCAAACACGTCGAGGTCCGAACTCGCCTTGTCGCTCATCGATGCTGCTCTCTCTGCTTTTTTACTCTGACCCTGCGCTGGCGGCTGGTCTTGGAAAGACCCGGTGGGTCGTGTTCGCTCTTTGTTATGCAGCGAACCGCGACGGCCCGCGGTCCGAATTTAGACCCGAGCGAGCTATCCGGGGAATTTCGTCGCGTAAAGATACCTCCGCGACTCTGAGTTGGCGAGAAGTATTGGTGGAATCTAGCCTGCTGTCGGTGCTGTCGGCGAGGACGAATGCTTGGTTTTGATGGTGTGTCTACGTAGGCAAACGTAGGCGTTTAGATCCCACCCTTGTAGCGCACGCGTTTCTGCTGAAGAGGCGCCCACTTGGTCGGCTTCACGATCGGCGTGTCGGGGAACAGGCGCCGCGCACCGGGGCCCGCGGCGCGCACCAACTTCACACCCAGGCCGGGCGCGTTGGACGCCTCGCCGGCGTTACCGAACAGCGAAGCGACCGGGCGCGGCAAGAACAGCAGGGTCTGACAACCCAGCTCAGTGAGCAGGGCCGCCAAGCGGTCACCGTCGCCGGCGGGGTGTTGCCCGCCCGCGACGCGCGCGTAGATGAGCGCGCCGCTCGCGTCGATGCCCATGACGCCCTGCGCGTCTTTGGCGGCCGCGTTGTCCGCCGGGAACCCCGACGTCACGCGTTGCGCGCCTTTGATGCGCGCCTCGTAGGCGATGTGAAACCCGACGTTGTCGGCGTGAAACAGCGTTACCTGGCCCGGCAGCGCTTCGCTCTGTCCGCGCAGCTCGATCACGACCTGGGGATCCAAGTCACCGGGCTGACCCACGCGAACCAGCTTGGGGTCGAGCTTGATCAGGCCGATGCGAAACTCGGGATCTTTGGCGTCGGTGCGCAGGTTGGTGGTGGCGACCGCGTACGGCCAACCGTGCTGCGGCAAGCCTTCCACGCGCCAGGCGCCTTCACCGGGCTCGGGCGGTTGCACGCGCGGCGCCAGCGCTTCACCCGGCAAGATTTCGCGCAACGTCAGGTAGAAAAAATCACGCTGCTCGACGTTCACGTAGCGAGGAAAGTTCATGAGGGCCATGAACTTCATCATCCGGCGCGACATGAACTCCCAGCCCTGTAGCCCGGGCACGGCGCCGCGCGCTTCCCAGCCTTCATCGAGCTTGCGCGTGAGCTTGGGCAGCGTGCCCTTGGGTCCTGCGCGATAGAACTCCAACCCGGTGTGGCCCGGGTTCATGTCGAGGTGGATGCCGTAGGTGCAGTGCGCGCGCTGCATGGCCAGGCCCAGCACGTCCGGGTCGACGCTACCGCCGTAGAAGTAGCCGACGAAGCCCTCCTTCGTCATGCACAGGCCGCTGCGCACCGTGCGGCTCTCTTCGGTCCAACCCGGCGGCAGGCCGCCCCACCAGTGACGCTTCCACGGATTGAGGTCGCCGTTCTCGACCAACGCCGTCATGTTCTGGCGGAACGAGACGATGTTCGTCGGCACCTCGGGCGTCTCGGGCCAGGTGCCGAAGGCGGTCGAGCCGTCTTCCAGCTCGGCGACGGTCGCGCCGTACGGCTTGGGCGGCAGGTACAGCGTGCGCTCGGCCATCATGCCAAACTCGCCGTGAATGGCCTGAAATCCGCCGTTGAAGCCGCCGACGAAGCGCTTCAACACCTGCGGATCGCGCGGCACCTGGCCGGGCCCGGTCTCGCCGGTCGCGCTGATCGGCTCGACGGTGCCGCTCATCGCGTGCAGCTCCACCTGGCGCGGATCCCACAGCGTCACGAACACCTGCGAGTACATGCGCTTGCGATCGGTGCGGATGAACGAAAACACGAACGGGGTCGGCGCGCCGGGGTTACGAGCGACGAACGGGTCCTTCTCGAGCGAGCCCCATTTGCCCTCACCCGGGATCGGCGGGTCGAGCATCGGCTCCATCGGCGGCGGCGGCCAGCCCGTCTCCGGATTCGTCTGCGCCACGCTGCCGGTGGCGAACAGATCGCCCAGCTCTTCTTTGACGGTCTCGGAGCCGTCGTCGCCGGTCACGCTGCTCACGATTTGCTCGAGCTGATCGCGACCGCCGAACGCGACCGCCTTCAGCCACTGCATGCGGTCGTCGCCGAACCAGGGCAGGGCGCGCACGCGGTCGACCGCCCACGTGACGAAGTTGCCCGGCCGCGCCTTGGGCGGCGTGACCTCCTTGACGTAGCGCTCACCCTCGAGCGGCTTGCCGTGCTCGGCGATGCTGATTTTGTGCGAATCTGCGTCGATTAGCACCGTGCCGCGGGCGAAGCCGAGCACCACCTTGTAGGCCGCCGGCTCGAGCTTGAAGGCGCGGCGACCGACACCGGCAAGCTCGCCCGTCTCCTGCAGGTTGGTGAGCGCGTTCTGCCAGATGCGGGCGCGGTTCCAGCCGGGGCCGTGCGGTCGAGGCTCGCCGCGGAAATCCGCGAACTGCACGGAGGCGACGGTGTCGTTGGCGACGATCGCCCACGCCGCGCGCATATCGCTGACGACCAGGTTCTGCTCGTCGGCGGCCGAGCTCGCGCTCAGGTTGTAGATGGCGTCGATTTCGAGCAACGCGCCGCTGGGGGCGACGCGCGTCTCGACGACGTAGATGTCCGAGAGCTCGTCGCCGCGGTGCGCGCGCACCACCGCGCGCCCGCGATCGATCGACAAGTCCCACGGGTAGGGCGACTTGGGAATGAAGTGAACGTCCTGCGCCTCGGCGCTGAGCCCGCGCACCTTGAGCGCGATGCACAAGGCCTTGGCCGCGTCAGGCTCGGCGCGGGCCGCGCGCGGGGCGCCATCGTTCCAATGCAGGTACAGAAACGCGACGCTCAGCAACGGCCACGGCCGGAGCAGGGGCCGAAAGCGCTCTGGCTGCCAAGACGTGCGCATCTGTTCTACCGCCTTGGCGCTAGCAAGTTCCAGCGATGGCGGCCCAGTTATTGGTCGTGTGCTGGCCACGCTTTGCGCGACTGAAGCGCAACTGAGTTGGCGGCGGCCACCAACCTGGTTGCGGCGGTGCTCCTGCCGGCGACCATCGTCGAAGAACAAACTCAATCATTACATGCCGTTGAGCTCCTTCCCGCCAGCTCGCGGCCTGCCCGCGCCGAGGCACGTTGTGTGCTAAAGCCAGCAAGCGATGCTTCGTGTGATGCGCCGGCTGCTCGTGCTCTCGGCGAGCCTTTGTCTGGCCGGCTGCCTCTCGCCCACGCTGCCCTTGCCTCCCCCGGACCGCCCGGACGTCAGCGCCCCCGACGAAAGCGGGCTCGTCCGCCTGCAAGGCGTCGCCGCGCCCCAAGCCGAAGTCATCGCCTGGAATCACGACAGCGATCTGATCGCGGGCCAGGTCACGGGCGACGACTCCCACTACGACTTCACGATCAAAGCCGAAGCCAACGACTTCATCGAGCTCTGGTACGTGCAAGGCAGCGAAGAATCGCAAAGCATCCGTATTACGGTGCCTGCCGAGTAGTTGGCTAGGGAGGCCCGGTTTCGTTTGGGGCGACGCCGCCCAGCTGGGCGGCGGGACAGGCCTATCCCCGGGAGCTATACGGTTCGCAGTACGCGCCGGCCGTCGCTGGAACGATGCGACAGCTCCGAAACTTCGCGCGGCTTCTTTTTCGGCTTGGGCAGCATAATGGCGTCTTCGCTCGTGAGCTCGCCGAGCAGGTCGTAGTCGGTGACGCTTTCGATGAAGACGGTGCGCAGCTCGCCCGGGCGCGCTTCGATGCCGGTGGGGCCGCCCGACAGGTAGACGACGCCGTCGATGTCCGGCGCTTGACCGGCGTGGCGCCCGACCATCACCAGCTCGTTCTCTTCGCTCGGGCCTTCGACCAACACCTCGAGCTCACGGCCGACGAAGCCCTTCAGCTTCTTTTTGCTGATTTTGCGCTGCACGCTCATCAGCTTCTTGGCGCGAGCGGCCGCTACCTTGGGTGGCACCTTGGCTTCGAGCTGAAAGGCGCGCGCGCTGGGCTCGTCGGAGTACTGAAACACCCCGACGCGGTCGAACTCGGCGAAGCGAATGAACGCGAGCAGCTCTTCGTATTCTTCTTCGGTCTCCCCAGGGTGGCCGACGATGAACGCGGTGCGAAAGACCAAGCTCGGAATGCGCGTGCGCAGCCGCTCGACCAGGTCGTACAAACGCTTGCCGCCGTGGCCGCGCCGCATGCGTCGCAGCATGCCGTCGGCCGCGTGCTGCAGCGGCATGTCGATGTACTTGACGACCTTGGGGTGGTTGGCGATGAGCTCGATCAGCTCGTCGTCCATCTTTTCCGGGTAAAGATAGAACAGCCGTACCCAACGCAGCCCCGGCACGTCGGCGATGCGCTTGACGAGCGCGGCCAAATTCGACTTTTCGTCCAGATCACGGCCGTAAGCGATGGTGTCCTGCGACACCAAGTTCACTTCCAAAATGCCGCGCGACGCCAGTTCTTCGACCTCGCGGACGATGTCGTCGGGTTGGCGCGAGCGCTGCTTGCCGCGCAGCTCGGGGATGACGCAGAAGGCGCAAGTGCGATTGCAACCCTCGGCGATCTTCACGTACGCGCTGCGGCCGCGCGTGGAAATGCGTCGCGGATCGGTGGCACTGACGACCCAGTCGGCGGGGTTGCCGACCATGATGCGGTCGCCGTTGCCCTTGAGCACCGTCTCGAGCTTGAGCATGTCGCTCGAGCCCAAGAAGTGATCGACCTCGGGCAGGTCGCGCGCCAATTCCTCCGGGTAGCGTTGGCTCAAGCAGCCCGAGACGACCAAGCGTTCGCAGTTGCCACCTTCGCCCTTGTGCTGCGACAACGCCAAAATGGTGTCGATCGACTCCTGCTTGGCCGCGTCGATGAAGCCACAGGTGTTGACGACGATCACGTTCGCCTGCTCGGGATCGCTCACGTGGTCGAAGCCGGCGCGCTCGGCCACGCCCAGCATCACTTCGCTATCCACGCGGTTTTTCGGGCACCCGAGGCTGACGAAGTGGATCGTCCGGTTGCTCATCGGGCGTCCATCAAGCGCCGAAAGCGATCGAACAGGTACAGCGCGTCGTGCGGTCCGGCCGCGGCCTCGGGGTGGTACTGCACGCTGAAGGCCTTGTGGCCTTTGGCCTCCAAGCCTTCGCTGCTGCCATCGTTCAGGTGGACGTGCGTCGACTGCGCCAGGCCTTCGAGCGATTTCACGTCCACCACGAAGCCGTGGTTCTGGGTCGTGATCTCGATGCGACCGGTGGTCAGGTCTTTGACCGGCTGATTCAGGCCGCGGTGGCCGAACTTGAGCTTGTAGGTGGTGGCGCCCAGCGCGCGCGCCAACAGCTGGTGGCCCAGACAGATACCGAAGATTGGCTTTTTTCCCAGCAAATCTTGAATCGTTTTGACCGCGACGGGCAGCGCCGCCGGATCGCCGGGGCCGCTCGACAAGAAGACCCCGTCTGGGTTCAGCGCCAAGATGTCGGCGGCGCTGGTGCCGGCGGGCACGGCCGTGACCTTGCAGCCGGCGTCGTTCAGGCAGCGAAAGATGTTGCGCTTGGCGCCGTAGTCGACGGCCACGACGCGAAAGTCGTGTTTCGCGGCGGCGGCCGTCGCGTGGCCGTCTTTCATCTCGCTCGCCCACTGGGCTCCGCGCGCCTCGTTGAACTCGTACGGCTTTTTCGGCGTCACGAGCGACACCAGATCCAAGCCTTCCATCGGCGGGGCCGCTTTGGCGCGATCGACGAGCGTCGCCGGATCTTCGGTGCCGATGGCGCCGTTCTGTGAGCCGTGGTCGCGTAGGTGGCGGGTGAGCCGGCGCGTATCGACGTCGCTGATGGCGACGACGCCGTAGCGCACGAGGTAGTCGTCCAAGCTCTCTTGCGAGCGCCAGTTCGACACGACCGGGCTCGCGTCGCGGATGATGAAGCCTGCCGCTTGCGGTTTGGAGTCGACGCTCTCCGGATCTTCGGAGTTGATGCCGGTGTTGCCGATTTGCGGTGCCGTCATCGTCACGAGCTGGCCGAAGAACGACGGGTCGGTGAGCACTTCTTGGTAGCCGGTCATGCCGGTCGTGAACACGACCTCACCGGTAGTGCCGCCGTCTTTGCCGTGCGCGCGACCTTCGAAAATGGTGCCGTCGGCCAGGGCCAGGTGGGCGCGGCGTTTGCTCATTGGGCGGCTCCCGCGCTGAGCGCGTCGAACACGATCTTACCTCGCGAAAGCGTCATCACAATTCTGGCTGTCATTTCGTGCTTCATGAACGGAGTGTTGCGGCTCTTGGAGCGCAAAATCATGTCTTCGACCCGATAACGTGCGCCTGGATCGACGAGAGTCAACTCCGCGCGCGCGCCTTCTTTGAGCGTCGGCGGCTCGATGCCGATGATCCGGGCAGGGCGGCTGGAAAGCGCCTCCAGCAGGCGGGGCAGGGTGATGCCCGATTCACCGACGAGCCCGAGCAGCAGTCCGAAGCACAGCTCCAGGCCGATCATGCCCGGCGAGGCTTCCGAGAACTCGCAGTCCTTTTCGAGCGGGGAGTGCGGCGCGTGATCGGTGGCGATGGCGTCGATGGTACCATTGGCCAAGGCGCGGCGCAGCGCCTCGACGTCTTCCGGCTCGCGGAGCGGCGGGTTCACCTTGCAGCCGGTGTCGTAACCGATGACGGCCGCGTCGGTGAGCAGCAAGTGGTGCGGCGTCACCTCCGCCGTGGCGTCGATGCCGCGCGATTTTGCCTCGGCGATGATGCGCACGGCGCCCAGCGTGGAGACGTGCGCAGCGTGGTAGCGAGCGCGCGTGTACTCGGTGAGCAAAATGTCGCGCGCGATGATCACGTCTTCGGCCACGCGCGGCCAACCGCGGAGACCCAGCCGGGCCGAAACATTGCCCTCGTGCATCTCGGCGCCGGCCGTAAGATCGTGGTCCTCGGCGTGCTGAATCACCGGAATGTCGAAGTTTTTGGCATATTCCAGGGCGCGGCGCATGACCGCGCTGTTCATCACGCACACGCCGTCGTCGCTGACGCCAACGATGCCGGCATCGCGCAGCTCCGCCATCTCCGTCAGGTCTTTGCCCTTCGAGCCCATCGTGATGGCGGCGATCGGGTGAAGTTGGGTGCCGTCATGCTCTTCGGCGCGGCGCAGCATCAGCTCGGTCACGGCGCGCGTGTCGTTGATGGGCTTCGTATTCGGCATCACGCAAACGTGCGCGTAGCCGCCGGCCGCGGCCGCGTTCAGGCCGGAAGAGATCTCTTCTTTGTATTCCTGACCCGGCTCGCGCAGGTGCGCGTGCATGTCGACGAACGCGGGCACGGCCCACAAGCCCGCGCCGTCGATCACGCGCGCGTGCTCGGCGCTGGCGACGGCGGCGGCGGCGCCGGGGCCGATACGAGTGATGATCCCCCCCTCGATGGTCACGTCCACGGTGGCGTCCAGGGCGCGCGTCGGATCGATCGCGCGTACGCCGCGAATCACTAAGAGAGCGGGGGCAGATGGCACGGCGGCGGGTGATAGCACGGGCCGGAGCAACCCGGCATCCAGCCCGGAAGGGCCCCCGCCACGACGCCCCGCCGGACCCCCAATCTCGACAATTCTCGATTCGTTTCGGCGGGTTACGCGCACGCCTAGGCTCCCGCCAAGCGTGTTAAGCTCATTTCCTCGCGCATGGCAGACGAAGGCGAATCGAGTAAGAAACCGAACCTTGGCGCACCCCGTCCGGGTGCTGGCCGCTCAGCCCCGCCCCCCGCCCCGGTGCGGAGCAGCCCTGCTGCAAATGCCGGCGGGGCGAAGGGCAGCACGCCGCCGCCGCCGCCGCTGCGCTCCAAGGAACCGCCGCCGCCGCCCGTTCGCTCGAAGCTGCCGGTTCCGCCGGGGGTGGACCCGGCGTCAGTTCAAGGCGACGCAACGTCGACGCCGCCGCCGCCGGTGCGCAAGGCGTTGCCCCGGCCACCATCCATGCCCGCCCGGGCCCCGTCGAGGGGACCGGGGGTCGCGAGCGCGCAACCGTCGGAAGCGCCCAGGTCGGATCCGATGGCGAGCCCGGCGCCGGTTCCCCCCAAGCTGCCGAGCGTCGCGGCGGTTCCACCGAAGATGCCCGGCGCGGCCGCGGTCGTGCCGCACGTGCCGGTGGCGGCGCCGCGCATCCTTGAGCCCACGGCGACGCCGCCCAAGGTACTGGATGCGACCACGATGGTGCGGCCCGACCTGCAGGTGAAGCCGCCGGCCGAGAGCGAAGCCACGCGCGCCGAAGAATTTCTGAAACGCGCGGAGCAAGAGCTGCCGACCAAGACGCACGCGGCCGCACGCGCGCGCATCCGCTTCGAATGCGGGCGGCTGTGTGAATCGGTGCTGGGTAAGCCCGACGAGGCGATCGCGCACTACCGCAAGGCGCTGATCGACAACGCGAGCCACGTGCCCTCGATCCGCTCGCTCCGCCGGCTGTTGCTGAGCAAGGGGGAGTATGGGGCGGCCGTGCCGCTGTTCGATGCGCAAATCAGCGCGACGCGCGCGCCCGCCGCGCGCTCGGCGTTATTGTACGAGAAGGGCCGGTTGCTCGAGGATCGCCTGGGTCAGCGCCGTGAAGGGCGCGAGGCGTTCGCGGCCGCGCTCGAGCTCAATCCCGGCGACGCGGCGCTGCTCAAGGCGGTGGTGCGCGCGGAGCTGGGCGCGCGCGCTTGGGACGCGCTCGACAAGACCTTCGAGCACAGCATCGCGGCCGTGAAGAGCGACACGCGGCACCGCGCGGCCCTGCTCGTCGATCGCGCTCGCATCGCCGAGTCACGGCGCAAGAATTTGGCGCAAGCGGCCGAGCTGTATCAAGCCGCGCTCGACACCGATCCGCGCTCCGACTCGGCCGTGCACGCGCTCAAGCGGCTGCACTATTCGCATCAGCGCTGGCGCGACTTGATCGGGGTGCTGGAGCGCGAAGCCGAGCAGGTGTCGGATCCGAACGCGCGAGCGATGGCTCTTTATCGAGTTGGTCGCATCGAGATCGACAAGCTGGGCAATCTGCCGCAAGGCACGCACGCGCTCGAACGCGCGTTGGGCGTCGTCAAGGACGACCGGTTGGTGCTCGAGGCGCTGATGCGCGCCTACGAGGGCATGCAAAACCACACCGCGCTCGGCAACGTGCTGGCGCGCCTGGCCGACTTGGCGCGCACCGACGCCGAGCGGATCGCCTACCTGACGCGCGGCGCGCAGCTGTACGAAGACGAGCTCAGCGACGACAAAACGGCGGTGGCCTGGTACGAAAAAGCGCTCTCCTTCGATCGCGCGCACGCCCCAACCCTGGCGGCGCTGTCGCGGCTGTATGGGCGAACCAAGAGCTGGGAGAGCCTGTTGGCCATTTGCGCGGGCGAGGCCGAGGCGGCGCGCGACCCCCACCGGCGCGCCTACGCCCACGCCCGCATGGCGGAAATTCTGGAAAAAGAGCTGGGAAAGCCCGAGCTCGCGCTGAGCCATCACGCGCGCGCGCTCGGCATCGTGCCGGGTTACGCGGCCTCGTTCAAGGCGTTGGTGCGCCTGTACTCCACGGCCAAGAAGTACACGGAGCTGGTCGAGCTGTACGAGCGCGCCGTCGATCTGGCCCACGACGCCGAGACCAAGACGACCTACTTGTTCAAGATTGGGCGCGTGCACGAGGACGCGCTCGGCGACTCGGCGGCGGCGTTGACGTCGTATCGGCGCATCCTCGGCATCGACGCGGGGCATTTGGGCGCGGTGCACGCGGCGCAGCGCGCCGCCGAGCGCGGCGGTCTCTATCGCGAGCTGGCCGAGATGCTGGAGCTCGAAGCCAAGCTGGTCAAGGACGCCAAGGAGCGGCTGATGCTCTTGCATCGCGCGGGCGAAGTAGCGGAGCACGACCTGGGCGACGACTCGGTCGCGCTCAATCTGCAGCGACGCGTCCTCGAGCTGGATCCGAAGTTCCAGCCGGCGCTCGCCAGCTTGGGCCGGCTATACTTCCGCGCGGGGCGCTGGGAAGATCTGGTGCACGTGTACCAGGCCGAGCTCGCCAGCCTGCCGCGCGGCGCTGAATCGGCGCGTTTGGACTACAAAATCGGCGAGATTTACGAGCAACGCATCGCCAAGGACGATCAGGCCCTGGCCGCTTACCGGCGCGCGTTGGAAGCCGACCCCCAGCATCTGCCGGCGCGCCGCGCGCTCGAACGCAAGCTGAGCGACAAGAGCCACTTCGAAGAAATCGCCAAGCTGATCGAGGGCGAGCTGGCGGCGGAGACGGATCCGAAGGCGGTCGCGCGCGCCGCGCTGCGGCTGGGTGAGGTGCTCGAGCACCGCATGAACGCAGCCGACAAAGCGCTCGTCGCCTACGATCGCGCGCTGACCGCGGACCCCGAGTTTCGACCGGCGCGCGACGCCCGCGTTCGCCTGCTGACCGAAGCCAAGGACTGGAAGCGCCTCGTCGAAGAGCTGAGCAAGGAGGCGGAAGCCAGCAGCGATCCCAAGCTTGCCATCGCCGCGCTCTTGCGCGCCGGTGACATCTGGCAGGGGGAGCTGGGCGCGGCTCAAAAAGCCATCGAGTGCTTCGAAGCCGTGCTCGAGAAAGAGCCCGGGCACATCGACGCTTTGTTGTCGCTCGAGGCCCTGTACGCCGAACGCTCGTTGTGGGAGCCGCTGGCCAAGGTGTACGCGACCGAGGCCCGCGTCTTGACCGAGCCGGGCGCGCGCATCGCGGCGCTGGCCGAGCTCGGGCGCCTGGAAGAGACGCGCGGCGTCGGCACCGAAGACGAGCGCAAAGCCGCCTATTTTGCGATTTTGCAGCTCGCGCCGCACGACCAAGCCGCGCTGTCGGCGCTGGAGCGCATCGCGCTCGAAAGCGGCGACGCGAGCTTGTTGGCTCACGTCGACGCCAAGCAGGCGGGCCTGGCCGAGGATCCCGAGGTCAAGGCCGCCCACCTGACGCGGCTGGCGGAGGCGCTCGAGCGCAGCTCCGACCCGTCCGCGCTCGAAGTCTGGCGCGGCGCGATCACCGCGGATCCGGAGAGCTTGTCGGCGGCGCGCGGCATCACGCGCTTGGCCGAGCGCACCGGCGATCCGGCGTTGCTCGAGGAAGCGAGCGCTCACGAGGCGCGCGTCACGGGCGACGCCGACGTCTCGGCGCGGCTTTTGGTTCGGTCGGCGATCGTGCGCGCGGAGCGCAACGAGGTCGACAACGCGATCCGCTTGCTGCGGCGCGCGCTCGAGCAAAATCCGGATTTCGAGGCCGCTGCCGCCAAGCTGGCCGAGCTGTTGGTCACGCGCGGCGCGATCGACGACTTGATCGCCTTGCTCACGAACGCGGCCAACTCTGCGACCGCCCCCGCGCGCGTCGCTTCGCTCTGGATCATGGTCTCGGACCTGTACGCGAGTCGCAAGCACGACGTGCCGGCCGCGCTCGCGGCGCTGCACCGCGCCCAAAACCTGGTGCCGGGCCACGCCGGCACGCTCGTCAAGCTGGCCGAGCTGTACGCGAGCGACCAGCAGTGGGCGGAGGCGGTCGATCGCTTGAAGCAAGCCCTGACGCACGCCACCTCCGACGAGATGAAGGTGGACGTGCACCTGCGCCTCGCCGCCATCTTGCAAGATCAGCTCGGCGACCCGGAGCGCGCGCTCGGTAGCCTGAATTCGGCGTTGGCGCTGGATTCGGGCTCCCGCCTGGCGTTGTCGCGCTTGGCTCGCCTGGAGCTGCAGCGCGGCCGTGGCGATCAAGCCGCCGACCTGGCCGCGCGCCTGGTGCGTGTTTCACCGGAGCTGAGCCAGCGCGTCGAGGCGCTCACTCTGCTGGGTGATTTGGAGCGGGGCCGCGGACAAAGCGCGGCCGCCGTACAGGCCTACGAACAGGCGCTCGCGCTGTCGGGGCTGGGCGGGCCCGCCGCCGAGCGTTTCCGAGCGCTCACCGCTGAGCAGGTCAAGCGCAACGAGCCGCCGAGCCACGCGCGGTACGCGGCCGCGCTCAAGAGCTACGCCGAACAGCACCGCACCCCCGGGCCGGAGCTCACCGCCATTTACATCGAGCTGTCGCGGGTGCTCGGCGACGACATGGGACAAGCCGAGCAGGCCGCCCAAGCGCTCGAGAAGGGCCTGGCGGGCGCGCCCGGCGATCCCGAGCTGGCCGTCGCTTACGCGCGGCGGCTGCTGGCGGCGCAGCGCTACGCCGACGCGGCGGTGGCGTTCCGGCGCGCCTTGTCGTTCGACGTGTTTCGGCCCGACGCGTTTCGAGGCCTGGCCGAGGCGTGGCGCTCGTTGGGGCGCACGGCAGAATCGGCCTGTGCGGTCGGCGCGGTGGTGGCGCTGGGCGCCGGCAACGACTTGGAGCTCGCCGGCATGTCGTCGCGCACCGTGCGCGCGGCCGCCCAAGCCCCGGGCAGCTTGGATGCGACCGAGCTTTCCAGCATCGACGTCAACCCGGCCGACAGCACCGCGACCGCGCTGCTCGTGGCCCTCGGCGACGCCGTCGGCAAGGTGTTTCCGCCGGATCTGGATCGCTGGGGCGTGGGCGCGCGCGACAAGCTATCGCCCAAGTCGGGTCATCCGCTGCGCGCCGTGGCCGAGCGGGTCGCCGCCGTGTTCGGCGTCGAGGGCTTCGACTTGTACGTGCATCGCGCCCACTCCGGCGCGGTACAGCTCGAGCTCACCGATCCGGTGAGCGTGCTGGTGCCGGCCAGCGTGGCGGGTCTACCCGAGCCGGGCATCGTCTTTGCGCTGGCGCGCGCGTTTGCGAGCTTGACGCGCGGCCTCGCGGCTATCGACCGCCTCGACGCCGACGACCTGCGCAAGCTGCTGGGCGCGACCGCGCGCGGCGTCGACTCGTCTTTCGGCGCCGGCACGCCCGACGAAGACGAAATGGCCTCGCTGCAACGGCGCGTGGCCAAGGCCATGCCGTGGCTGGGTCGAGGTGCGATCGAAGAGGCGGCTCGCGCCTACGCCAACGCGCCCGTGCTCGACGTCGCAGAGTGGCGCCTCGGCGCGCTGATGACGTCGACGCGCGCGGCGGCCATCGTGTGCGACGACATCGTCTCTGCCGCGGACCACGTGCGGCGCACCGAAGGCGATCTTTCGGGCGTCAAAGGCGACGCGCTATTGGCCGGGCGCCGCTTGGTCGGCGACATGCTGGGCTTTTGGGTCAGCGACGGGGCGTTCGCGATGAAGCGCCGGCTGGGCATGGGCTAGCGCGTCGTCACGCTCAAAACGGCGAGGTCGGGCGCACCGCCAACACGGCTTCGAGGGCCGCGAAGGCCTCCGCCACGGACTGGAAGCGGTCTTCGGGAAAGATGGCCAGCGCACGCTGGACCCAAGGATCGATGGCCGCCGGTAGGCTCGTACGCACGGCCTGCAGGCTGGGGCGCGCGCCGGTCGTCGCCCATTTGCAGATCTCGAGCAAATCACTGGAGGGAGGGGGAAGCTTGCCGGAAAGCGCCCGGAACACGATCACGCCCAACGAATACACGTCGATGCGGTGGTCGAGGTTCTTGGAGGTGCCGCGCCATGCCTCGGGGGCGATGTAGCTCGGGGTACCCGCGATCATGCCGTCGTTGGTGAGGGTGGTGGCGTCGAGCAGCTTGGCCAAACCAAAGTCGAGTAAGCGCACGCCGCCGCCCTTGGCTTGGTCCACGATGAAGACGTTGCTGGGCTTGAGGTCGCGATGGATGACGCCCTGGCGGTGGGCCTGCTCGAGCGTGGCCGCGATGGGGCGCAAGATCTCCAATAGACGCGCGCTCTTGATGCGTCCGCCGACCTTCTCGGCCGCGGCCAAGTACTGCTCGAAATCCTGTCCGTACAGCATCTCCATCGCCACGTAGAGCATGCCGTCGTGCGCGGTCGCGATGCCGTGCACGTACACTGCGCTCGTACCGCGCAGGCGCGCCATCGCCATGGCTTCGCGCTCCATGCGCCGGCTCAGCTCCGGATCCAGCCCCTTGCCGTCACCCAAGAACTTCAGCGCCAGCTCGCCCCGCGTCTCCAAATCCCGCGCCCGATACACGACGCCATGCGCTCCTGCGCCCAGGCGCTCGAGTATGCGGTAGCGGTTGGAGACGACGTCGCCAGGCTTGTAAGCCATCAGGGGATCCTCAACCGTAGCACGAGCGGATGCGCAGACGCTGCCCGGGCGCTCACCCCCAACACGCCTCAAGGCCTCGGTTGCCGGAAGCACCAGATGACTTCGCCGTCGCTGTTCGTGGCCGCGGAGACCATTTCCCAGCCGCGGGCGCCCGCGGCGTTGGCTTTGAAATGCACGTCGTCGGCGGTGCTGGCGTCGAAGCAGAAGTAGGCCCAGCGCTGCTCCTCCACGTAGGCGGCCTTGGCCTTGGGCACCACGAAGTTACTCGCGCCAGCCACGCAGCCGACTCCGAAGATCGCCGAGGCACCCAGCCCGAGCAGAAATTGTCGCATTCCCATCAGCTAGCCCAGCTGTCGGCAAAAGAGAAAGGGCGGGGCCGGCGCGAGCGGACGACAAAAAAGAAAAGGCCAGCTCCTGAGAGCTGGCCTTTGTGCCGACGGAGGGACTTGAACCCCCACGACCTTGCGATCGCGTGGACCTGAACCACGTGCGTCTGCCAATTCCGCCACGTCGGCGCGTGGGGCTAGGGACGAATCCCTAAGGCCCGCGGGATGTAGCTCACGCCACGGGCCGT
>Ga0164241_10000801_pt1 | contig 47149 bp, 35 predicted proteins | sample OricomyardsoilBY_FD_108780 | JGI IMG/M metagenome (GOLD analysis project Ga0164241, IMG submission 108780) | Backyard soil microbial communities from Emeryville, California, USA - Original compost - Back yard soil (BY) | ecosystem: Environmental > Terrestrial > Soil > Unclassified | place: USA... | reverse complement strand
GGGCCTCGTGGCGTGCCGGTCACTGCAGCGAAGCGAGCGCGGCATCGGGTGCAACGCCCGGCTTATGACGATATTATCTCAATGAGATTCCGTGGTTTAGGGTGGAGGCGCCGGGAATTGAACCCGGGTCCGCGAGGCTTCCGATCAGCTTTCGTTCACGTGCGTAGTCGGATTACCCAACCGACGGGGTTCGCCTGATTCGGCAGTCGAACCTAGCTCCAGATTTTCTCGGTCTTGCCGCCCAGAGCATCGGCAGAACCCAGCTTTAGTAATGACGCCCTTCCGATACCAAAGCTATCTCTCGGTTGGACGGCTTCACTGGTTATTAAGCAGCGAGAGCGATTGCATTGTCGTTTGCAATTGGTACGGCCCGATTTTGGAGAGGTTCGGGTGCCTCCACACGCAAACTGACCTTCAGTCCCCACGTCGAAACCGATCGCCCCCGAAGGGGAGGTGGGTAGGGAGACCATAGCTACGCTACGGCGCGGGTCAAGGCTTGGTGGATGAAAACGTCTATTCGGAGGCCCAGCGGTAGCGCAGGCCGAGCTCGGTCGAGTCGCCGCCGCGCAAGCCGATGCGGTCGGGGCTGATGATCGAGAAGACGAACGAGCCACGGACCTCGACCCGGCGCGAAAGCTTCATGGTCAAGATCGGGCCGACGCGGACGGTGCGCGAGTCGTCTCGACCGGGCACGTCCATGAGATCCACGGCAGGACCGATCGAGTGCTGGCCGCGGCTACCGAAGACCCAGGAGTAGGCCAGGCGCGCACGCCAAACCCAGGGTGGATCCACGATCACGTGTAATGTCTCTTCGAACACGTATTTGCCGTCGGGTACCCCTGTCACGTACGACACGCTGCCGCGCAGCAAGATGCGGCCGGGGCCCAGATCGGCGGTCAGATCGAGCTCGCTTTCCCAGGTCAGGGTTTTGGCCTTGTCGCTGACGCGCCGCTCGAACTCGATGCGGTCGTAGCTGTCCCGGGGCGTGAGGTAGGTGTGCTCGAACGACGAAAAGAAGCGGCCGCCCACCCGCCAATCGAGGTGCGGAATTTCGACCCGGAGGCCGCCGTAGGCGCCGAGACCGCTGGTCTGCGCGATCGGGTTCGCGTCGACCCCCACCCACTGCGTGAACGGGCGGCCGTAGCCGAGTGACAAACGGGGTCGGATATAAACGAAGCCGAAATCGACGGTCGTCGCCGCGAACGCCCGCGGCGGCAGCGTGGCCCACGAACGCGCCATCCTCGGATCGATCAGCGCGTCGTCGGGCGTGGGTAGCACACCGAGGGGCGCGTCGGCGTCGGGGAACTTCTCCCCGACCGGCTCCGCTGCGAACAGGGGCGTGGCGAGGCTGGTGGCGAGGCAGAGCGCGATGCTCGCGGCGACGATGCGCGCCATCAGAACGTCCCTGCCAGGCCGATGCCCCCTGGCGACGGGACCAGGTTGAGCGTGGGCTCGTAGCGCGCGCTGCCACGCGGCCGTAGCCGCGAGCCGCCGCCGAGCTTGCGATAGTGGAAGAGCGGTACGCCGAAGCCGACCAGCGTGCCAACGGCGGCGCCGAGCAGGACGTCGCTCGCGTAGTGGACGTCGGCGACGACGCGGAGCGTGGCGGTGGTGCCGGCAACGGCGTAACCGGTGGCGCAGCTGATCGCGTCCCAAGGTGGACCGAGCAGCTCGTTTTCGAGGTGATGGACGCAGATCAAGGCGGCGCCGGTGAAGCTGAAGGCCGAGTGGCCGCTGAAGAAGCTGCGGTAGTGAAAAGAGCCTGCGCAGTCGATGGCGTCGCTCGGTAGCTCACCCTCACCGCAGCCTTGGCCGAAAGGTCGCTCGCGGCTGACCATGACGTTGGTGGCGCCTTGAATCGCGCCGCTGATCGCGAGCGCCTGCAGATCGATCAACGCCATTTCTTCGGCTGTTTCGCGGCTGCCGCGGTACCACCAAGCGGCTGTCAATGCGTCGCCCACGAACGGCCAGGAGACGGCCAGTGACAGGCCGATGTCGGACATGTCGCGGAACCGATAACGTCCGGTAAGGCTGTCGGCGCGCAGCGCATTGCGCGCGCTACGATCGAACCCGATCGGACCCGTGAGCGAATGCTGCGCGCGCGGCTGCACGATCGCGGCGCCGAGCGTCACCGCGCCACCGGCGAGCGTGACGACGAAGTCCGCCGTCGAGAAACGTTCCCACTTCCAAATCAGCGGCGGCGGCGCGTCGGTGGAAACGATCGGTAGCGCGTTGACCGGCCGCGGTTGCTTGCGCGGCGCGGGCTCTGGTCGCGCGAGCGGGGTCGGGGCGGGGTCGAAGCGATCCTCTCGCGGCGGGGGCTGGCTTGCCTGTTCGAGCTCCTGGCTAGTTGGCGGCTCCTCTGCCGGAGATCCCGGATCGACGGCGACAGCGGGCGAAGCAAAAGAGACGACCACCCCGAGCGCCGACAAGCTCAGGATTTGGGCGAAGCGGACGTCGAAGCGGAACAAGCCCGTAGACGGTGTGCCAACTGCGGTAGTCCTAGCAAGTAGGCGAAAAAGCTCGGACACGATGTCCCGATGTGACAGCCAGTCTCGACACTTTGTCAACTTGACTAGTGGTTTGACAGAATTTCGCTCGGCTGTCAGATTGGCTCGATGAGTGACGCGCTGTCTGCGCCGCAGGAGGAGAGCCGGCCCACCCCCGTTCCGGGCGCGGTGTCGCCATTGGGGCAGGAGCTCACGGTGTTGGTGGTCGACGACGAGCCGAGCAACCAGACCTCGCTCGCGAAAATCTTTCAGCGCGAGGGCATGCGCGTGTTCACCGCCGACGGGGCGAAGAGCGCGCTCGAGGTAGCTCGCAAGCACAAGGTGCAGGTGGTGCTGACCGACCTGATGATGCCGGGCACCAACGGCGTCGAGCTGATGCGCGCGCTCAAGGAGGTGTCACCCGACACCGAGACGGTGCTCATGACTGCGTACGGTACCGTCGAAACGGCGGTGCAAGCCATGCGCGACGGCGCTTACGACTTCGTCGAGAAGCCGCTCAAGCGCATGACGATCGTCAAGAGCGTGCGTAAGGCGGCCGAGCGCCAGTCGCTGGTGGCCGAAAATCGCTCGCTCAAGCAAGAGCTGAAGCTGCTGACGACGCGCGAGATCGTGGGCCAGAGTCCGGCGCTGCGCCGCGTGCTCGACGTGGAGACCCAGGCAGCGCCGTCGAGCGCCACCGTGCTGATCCTCGGCGAGTCGGGGACCGGCAAAGAGCTGCTCGCCCGCTACATTCACGGCAAGAGCGCGCGCGCCGATGGCCCGTTCGTGGCCGTCAACTGCGCCGCAATTCCCGAGAGCATCTTGGAGGCAGAGCTGTTCGGACACGAGCGCGGCGCCTTCACGGGCGCGGTCGCGCGGCGTGAGGGGCGCTTCGCGCGCGCGCGCGGCGGCACGCTGTTCTTGGACGAGATCGGCGAGCTGAGCCCGGCGGTGCAGGTCAAGATCTTGCGCGTGCTCCAGGAGGGCGAATACGAGCCAATCGGTGGGCACACGGTGCGGGCCGATGCGCGCATCGTCGCTGCGACCAACAAAGATTTGGTGGCGGAGGTGGAGGCAGGGCGCTTCCGCGAGGATCTTTACTACCGGCTCAACGTGATCGCGATCACGGCGCCGGCCCTGCGCGCCCGTCGCGAAGACATCCCGCTTTTGGTCGATCACTTCCTCGGCATCTATTGCAAAAAGAACGGCCGCCCGCGGCTGGTGATGCCGCCCGAGGTCCTGCAGAAGCTCAGCGACTACCCCTGGCCAGGCAACGTGCGCGAGCTCGAGAACGTGATCGAGCGGGCGGCAGTGTTGTGTCGGACCGACGCGGTGACGTTGAACGACCTGCCCGACGCTGTCGCTCAGGCCGCCGCCGCTCCGCCGTCGGCGGTGCAATTTCCGATCGGCACCCCGCTCGAGGAGGTCGAACGACGCCTGATTCGCGACACGCTGGCCCACACCGGCGGCGACAAATCGCTCGCCGCGCAGCTGCTCGGCATCTCGACCCGCACCATTTACCGCAAGCTGGGCGAGACCGAGTAGCAGATTGCGCTTTGAATTCGCGGGTTTGCCAACTTGGCAATCGGAGCCGTTTTCAAGGGCTGCGCCTGCCAGGATGGCGGACAGAACCTTCCCCGCCTTCCGCAAAAATCGCTGAGATTTCAAGTGTTTTTCGGCTATTGACCCCTGGCACGTCTCTCGCTTTAACCCGCCCGGTCCATTGGCAATCGACGCACTGCTCAAACGCTACTTCCTCGGTGTCGTGCTCGCGCTCGTCGCCGTCGCCGCCTATTTCCAGGCCGCGGGCGCGACGCAGCTGGTCGGCTCTGCCATCGGCGCGGCGTCGGCATCAGCGGCCCCGATCGTGGCGCCTCCCTACAAGCTCGCGGTTCCGACGCGCGAGCCGAAGTCGGGGCAGCCGATCATCGAGCGCAATCCGTTCGACTCGGTGACGGGCCCGCTCAACGCGAAGCCGCCCGAGCTCGTCAACGAGACGCCGCCCGGTCCCGATCCGAACTTGGATCCGCTGGCGTCGCCGGCTTGCGACGGCATCCAGGTCTTGATCGTGACCGAGTCGGACGATCCGCTGTGGTCGGTCGCCGCTCTCCAAGGTCCGGGGGAGCCTCACCCGCGCATGCGCCGCGTGGGTGACGACATCGGCGGCAAGAAGGTGGCGTTCATCGGTTACAACCCGCGCGAGCAGACGCCCGCGGTTTGGATCGAGAGCGGGCCGACGGTGTGTCAGGCGATGTTGTTCCGTACCCAGCCGCCGGTGGCAGCCGCGCCCGCGACGCCCGCGCCGGCCGCTCCCGCGCCCGAGCCGCCCAAGGCATCGGGCGCGCCGAGCCTACCCTCCGACATCGCGTCGAAGATTCAGAAGGTCAGCGACACCGAGTTCAACATCGACCGCTCCGTCGTCGAAAAGATCCTGGAAAATCAGGCGGAGCTGATGAAATCGGCGCGCATCGTGCCCGAGCAGAAGGACGGCAAGGTGGTCGGCGTCCGCATGTTCGGTATCCGCCCCGACACCCTCCTCGGCACGCTCGGTCTCCAGAACGGCGATCGGCTCGAGACCCTCAATGGCTTCAACATGGCGAGCCCCGAAAAGGCGCTCGAAGCCTACGCGCGGCTCCGCACCGCTCAGAACCTCAACGTCAAAGTCAACCGCCGCGGCAGCCCCGTCAGCATCGACTTCCACATCAAGTGAGACGATTCTCGTGAAAGCTCGTTCGTACCGTTCCTTGGCCGCGTCGCGCGGTCCGCTCGCAGGATCACTAGGCGCGCTCGCATGGCTGTTCGCCTTCAGCGCCGCCGCGCAGGACGCCGCTCCGGCCGCCCCCGCGGCGCCCGCCACGCCCGACAAGAGCAAGGCAGCGGAGCGACGCAAGTCGCTGTTCGAAAGGGCGGACGCGCTGCGTAACCGCCGTCTGTCCGCCAAAGCTGCGCCCGCCGCGGCGGCGCCTCCCACCACCCCCGCGGCGGTGGAACCCGCCGCCGACCGCGAGCCGCCCGGCGCGGCGCCGACGCCGCCCAGCACGATGGACAAGATCGTGCAGGCCACCGACGTGCCGTTCAAGGCCAAGCCGGGCGGGCACCTCGTGAAGTTCAACTTGCAGGACGCAGACCTGGCCGAGCTCGTGAATCACATCTCGGGTCTGACCGGGAAGCGCTTCATCTACGGGGCGAAGGTGCGCCAGGTGAAGGCGACCGTCGTCTCGCCCGAGCCGGTCACGCTCGAAGAAGCTTATCAGGCGTTCTTGTCGATCCTCGAAGCCAACGGCATGACGGTCGTGCCGCACGGTCGCTTCCTCAAGATCGTCGACAGCGGCGGCGTCGTGTCGCAGCCGACGCCGATCGTGGCGCGCGGCGAGCCGGTGGCCGACGCCGATCGGTACGTGACGCGCCTGTACCGCTTGCAAGCGGTGTCGACCGACGAGGCGATGGCGCTCGTCACCAAGTTCAAGAGCAAGGACGGCGACGTGTCGGCTTACGCGCCCGGGCGCTTGCTGATCATCACCGACACCGGCACGCAGGTCCGGCGCATGATCCGCCTGCTCGAAGAGGTAGACGTCGGCGGTGCGGGTCAACGCCTGTGGATCGAGCCGGTGCACAACGGCTCCGCCCCCGATCTCGCCAAGCGCGTGAACGAGCTGTTCGAGCTGGGAGCGGCGCCGGGTCAGCCGGGCAGCGCCGGCGCCAAGGCGAGCGGGCTCTCGAAGGTGATCGCCGACGAGCAGACCAACTCGCTCATCATCGTCGGCACTGATGACTCGTACTCCAAGCTGCTCGACCTCCTGAAGCGGCTGGACTCGCACGGCGTCGAAGGCGGGCGCGTCCACGTCTTGCCCTTGCAGCACGCGATCGCCGACGAGCTGGCGCCGACCCTGAGTCAGATGCTCGGCGGCGGCAGCGGTGGCGGTGGCAAGAAGGGTGACACGGGCGCGGCCGGAAACGCGGGCGGAATGTTCGAGGGAGACGTGCGGGTCACGCCTGACAAGAGCACGAATTCGCTGATCATCACGTCGTCCAATCGCGACTACGCCACGTTGCGCCTGGTCCTCGACAAGCTCGATCGCCCGCGTCGCCAGGTGTTCATCGAAGCGGTGGTGATGGATCTCGACGTGAGCGACACGACCACGCTCGGCCTGGCGTTTCACGGGGGCTCGACGCTCGATACGGGCGATGGGCAGAGCCTGCTGCTCGGCGGCTTTCAAGCTGGAAAGTCGGTGGCGTTCCCGACCGCCAGCGCCGATTTGCTCTCGGGCCTCGCTGCCGGTATGCGCGGCCCCAACCTGGAGGGCACGAACAACCTCATTCCCGGCACCACCGGCCTCAGCATTCCCGCCTTCGGCGTGGTGCTGAACGCGCTCTCGACCAGCGGCAAGTCGAACGTGCTGGCGACGCCGCACATCATCGCCACCGACAACGTCGCGGCCGACATTCAGATCGGTCAAAACATCGCCCTCCAGCAGAACGTGGGCGGTGGCTTGTCGAACTTGGCCGGTCTGGCCGGCGGCGCGGGCGCGGCGGGCGGCTTGGGCGGGCTCGGGCTGCTCGGCGGCTTGGGCGGCGGCTTCGCGGCCCCTCGCCAAGACGTCGGCAACAAGATCAAGGTCACGCCTCACATCAACGAGTCCAATCAGGTGCGGCTCGAGATCGACCAAGAGAGCAGCTCGCCGGGCGCCTCCGAAGGTGGCCTCGGCGCCGTCACCATCAACAAGCGCACCGCGAACACGACCGTGGTCGTGGCCGACCAGCAGACGGTCGTGCTCGGTGGCTTGATGCAAGACGCGTTCACCACCTCGCGCGAGAAGGTGCCGGTGCTCGGCGATCTGCCGATTTTGGGGGCGCTCTTCCGCAAGACGACGACGATCAAGAAAAAGTCGAACCTGCTTTTGATCCTGACCCCGCACGTGATCCGAGATCAGACGGATTTACGCCGGATTTTCGAGCGCAAGATGCAGGAGCGCCAGGAGTTCTTGGATCGCTATTTCGTGTTCTCCGGTGCCGACTGGTCGCCGCCCCACGACTGGTCGCGCACCAACGGCTTGCTCGAGGACATTCGCAAGTCGTTCGCCGAGCTGCGCGAAGATCAGGAGACGGAAGACGCCGCCAAGCGCCCGACCGTCACCGATCGCGAGCCGACGGAGCCGCTCGAGCTGCCCGGCGCACCGCGCCTCGACGGCACGGCGGCCGAGGAGCCGCAGCAGCAGCAGCGACGACCCAATCGCATTCGCACCAACAACGCCCCCGGGGTGAGGCCGAACGCGGCTCCGGCGGCTCCGGCCGCCCCCGCGCCGGCGCCGGCCCCCGCCGCGGCCCCCGCTCCGACCGGGCAGAACGACTCGCCCGAAGAGTCACCGGTACGCATCACCCCGATCGCCCGCAGCGTGGCGGTGGAGCGCGTGGAGTGACGATGCTCGAAGAGCGCGTGCTCGGGAACCTGCTCGTTCGGCAGGGCGTCGTGTCGGCCGAGGCGCTCGAGCCGCTGCTCACACAACAGCGCGAAAAAGCCGGCACGTCGCTGGGCGAGCTGCTGGTGCAGTCGAAGCTGGCGAGCGAGGCAGATCTGGCGCGCGCGCTCGCGGCCGAGTGCCGCGTCCCGTTCTCGGAGCGCGTCGACAGCGACGCGGTCCAGGTGACGATCGCGGGCCGCCTGCCGATCGGCTACGCCAAAAATCACCTCGTGTTGGTGACGGCGGAGCATGACGACAGCGTCGACGTCGTGTGCGCCGATCCGCTGAGCCTCGACGCCGTCGACGGCGTGCGGGGCATCTTCGGCAAGCGTGTGTCGCTCTCGGTTGCCCCCGCCAGCGTCGTGCTCGACGCCATCAATCGTGTCTACGAGCGCCAAGACACGATGAGCGAGCTCGAGAGCGACGAAGGCATCGCCGACGAGGACGGCGAGGACATCCTCGACTCCGACGACGATGCCCCGATCATCCGCTGGGTGAACGCGCTGTTTTCGCAGGCGGTCAAAGAGCGAGCCAGCGACATTCACATCGAGCCGGAGGACCGCGAGGTCCTCGTGCGGTACCGGGTAGACGGCCGCCTGTTCGTGGCCAAGCGCGCCAGTCGCCAGTTCATGAGCTCGGTCGTCGCGCGCGTGAAGATCATGGCCGGCCTGAACATCGCCGAAAAGCGCCTGCCGCAAGACGGCCGTATTTCGCTGAAAATCGCCGGCCGCGCCATCGACGTGCGCGTTTCGACGATCCCGACCAGCCGCGACCACGAGCGGATCGTGATGCGTCTGCTGCACAAGACCAACGTGCTGCTCGACCTGAAGGACCTCGGGTTTTCCCACCGTGACTACGGGTTGATGGATTACCTGATCAACCGTCCCGACGGCATCATCCTCGTCACCGGCCCCACCGGCAGCGGCAAGACGACGACGCTGTACGCGTGCCTGAATCGCATCAACCAGCCCGACGTCAACATCCTGACCGCCGAGGATCCGGTCGAGTACGAGATCGGCGGCATCCATCAGGTGCCGGTGCAGGCCAAAATCGGCCTGACCTTCGCCAGCGCCCTGCGCGCGTTTCTACGCCAAGATCCCGACATCATCATGGTCGGCGAAATCCGCGACAAAGAGACGGCGGAGATCGCGATGCACGCGTCGATGACCGGTCACTTGGTGCTCTCGACCATCCACACCAACGACGCGGCCAGCGCCGTCAACCGCCTCGTCGAGATGGACATCGAGCCATTTTTGGTGCGCTCGAACGTGATCGGTATCCTGGCCCAGCGCCTGGTGCGGGTGCTGTGCCCGGCGTGCAAGGAGCCTTACACGCCTGCGCCTTACGAGCTCACCCAGCTCGGCATCGATCCGGATCGCACCCGCCGCCGCGACGAGCGCAAGCTCTCGGTGCGCTATCAAGTGCACGGCGCCGAGTACGAGCCGGTGGGCTGGCGCGGACCCGGCATGCCGACCTTCTACCGGCCGAAGGGCTGCGATCGCTGCGACAACAAAGGCTTCACCGGCCGCCGCGGCATCTACGAGCTGTTGGTGATGGAAGACGTGGTCGCCAGCCACATCCTCGCCAAGGCGGACGCGCAGACGATCAAACGCGCTGCCATGAGCCAGGGCATGGACACCATGCGCGACGACGGCGCGCGCAAGGTGCTCGAAGGACGAACGACGGTCGAAGAGGTCGTGGCGGCGACGCAGGACGACGTCGTCATCGACGAATGAGCTGAGCCATGGCGGTCTACGAATTTCGCGGAATTCAGGTTGCGACCGGCAAGGCGGTCAAAGGCTTTCGCGACGCCGACAACGCCAAGTCGCTGCGCGGCCTCTTGCGCAAAGAAGGCGTGCTGCTCACGCTCGCGACGGAAGAGACCCAGAAGAAGAAAGACAAGGACAAGGGCAAGCTCGACGTCCTGAAGTTCTTGGGGCGCCCGAGCACGGGCGACGTCGCGATCATGACGCGACAGCTGGCGACCCTGGTGCGCGCGGGCGTGCCGCTGGTCGACTCGGTCGCCGCGCTGACCGATCAGGTCGAAAAAGAGCAGCTGGTCCGGGTGCTCACCGAGTTGCGCGAGAACCTCAACGAAGGCACGAGCTTCGCCAAGTCGCTCGGCCGCCACCCCACGGTGTTTCCGCCGCTGTACGTGAACATGGTCGCGGCCGGTGAAGCCTCCGGCACCCTCGAAGGCGTGCTCGAGCGGCTCGCCGACTTCATGGAGGGCCAGGCCCGCCTCAAGGGCAAGGTCTCGGCGGCGTTGGCCTACCCGATCTTGATGGTGATCATCGGCGGCGGCCTGGTCGGCGTGTTGATGGTAGCGGTCGTGCCGAAGGTCACGAGCATCTTCGACAATCTCGGCAAGGCGCTGCCTTGGTACACGCAGCTTTTGATCTTCGTCTCCAACACCTTGGCCGGGTTCTGGTGGCTGATTTTGGGCGTCCTCGCCACCGCGATCTACTTCTTCCAACGCTGGAAGAAGAAGCCCGAGGGGCGCCTGCGCTGGGACACGATTCGCCTCAAGCTGCCGATCTTCGGCAAGCTGAACCTGCTCGTGGCGGTGGCGCGGTTCTCGCGCACGCTCGCGACGCTGCTCGCCAGCGGCGTGCAGCTGCTACAGGCGATGGAGATCGGCAAGAACGTGCTCGAAAATGCCCGCCTCGAAGAGGTGGTCAGCGAAGCCATCGGGTCGATCCGCGAGGGCGAGAGCATCGCGGTGCCCCTCAAGCGCAGCGGGCAATTCCCGCCGATGATGACCCACATGATCGCGGTCGGTGAGAAGTCGGGGCAGCTCGAGGCCATGCTCGAAAACGTCAGCCGCTCCTACGAGGCCGACGTCGAGACGCGCGTCGTGGCGCTGACGAGCCTGCTCGAGCCAATCATGATCGTGGCGCTCGGCGGCGCCGTCGGCTTCATCGCGATGGCGATTTTGATGCCGCTATTGCAAATGAACGAGCTGGTGGAATAGCCGTGATCCTCAAGCGCGAGAACGACCGACGCATCTTGTTCCCCTGGGAGGGGCGGGGAGGCCTGCGGCGCTTCATCGAGCGTGGCAAGGTGCAGCCGATCGCGCTCGGCTTGGCCGTCGTCACGTTGCTGGTGTCGCTCGGGGTGCGCGAGCACCGCGAGGCGGGAATCAGGCGTACGCGCGCCACGTTGTTAGGCGTGCGACCGGCGATCGAAGCGTACATGGCCGACCACGAGGGTGGTTGCCCGCCTGCGCTCGCGGCGCTGCCGGAGCGCTACGCGCGCTTCAAGGAGCCGCCGACGGATGCCTGGGGTAAGCCGCTACGGCTGATTTGCCCCGCCGAGGAGCTAGGTAAGAGTTTCGTGCTCGAGAGCGGCGGGCCTGACGGTGTGCCCGGTGGTCTCGATCGGATCCAGTGATGAGGAGTCGAGGAGTAACGACATGCTGATGCAAAAAACGTTGGGATCACGTCAGGCGCTGGTAGCGCGCCTGCGCCGTCTGGGCCGCCAGCGCGGCGTGACGCTGTTCGAGGTGCTGATCGTCGTGGCGATTCTGGCGATGGTGGCCGGTGGCGTGGCGGTGTTCGCGCTGCCACGCTTCCAAGACTCGCAGAAGAAGACGGCCGAAGCAGGTGCTCGCACCATTCGCATGGCGGTGCAGCAGTGGCAGGCCGCCAACAACGAGACGAGCTGCCCCACCGTGAGCCAGCTAATCCAGGACAAGCAGCTGGATACGGGCCAAAACACCAATGACCCGTGGGGTCAGGCTTACAACTTGAACTGTAGTGACGACGAGGTCACGGTGACCTCGAACGGCCCGGATAAGAAAAAGGGCGGTAAAGACGACATTCAGGTGCCGAAGGGCCCTGCCGCCACCGGCGAATAGGAAAGGGAGCGTGCGCTGTGCCGGCCTTCGATCTCGTCAGCTCTTCGTGGACGTCGCCAGTCGCGCGTGTGCGTGAGCCGAGGGCCGGTCAGCGGGGCCTCACCCTGATCGAGATCGTCATCGCGATCGCGTTGATCGCGCTGCTCTCGGGCAGCTTGCTGTTCGGCAAAAACATGCTGGTCGGCAGCCGGGTCAAGAGCGCGGCGACGCTGATCGTCAGCGCGGTGCGCTTCGGTTTGACGCGCGCCAACGCGACCGGCAAACCGACGCGTCTCGTCATCGATCTCGATAAGAAACAGCTGGCGATCGAGGAAGCTTCGGGCAGCTCGATGCTGCGCGAAAAGAGCAAGGATCAGACGGGGGGGGCCGATGCCGCCACCGCCGCCGAGACCAAGGCCCGAACCGAAGCCGAGCGTATCGTCGAGGGTCCTCACGCCGCCCGTCCCCATTTCTCGAAGCTGACGGGGGTGACGGGCGCGGTCGAAGAGCTATCGGCCGGTCGCGCCCTGGGCGACGGCGTAGAGATTTCGCAGGTGCGCACCGAGCACGACGAGGACTACGTGCGCGAGGGACGCGCCTACATCTACTTCTGGCCGGCGGGAACGACGGAGCGCGCCGTCGTTCAGCTCAAAAAGGCGGGCGACAAAGAGGCGTCGCTGACCGTCGTATTGAGCCCGCTCACCGGACGCGCCAAAATCGAAAAGGGTCCCGTCGACTTTCCCGAGCCGCGCGGCTTCGACAGCGAATACAGCGAGCGTGAGGAATGAGGCGGCGTTCGCCCTCCGCGCGCGGGTTCACCCTCCTCGAGGTGCTGGTGGCGATTGCCATTTTGGGGCTCGGGCTGACCGTGATCTTGAGCTCGCAAGCCGGGCTTTTTTCGAGCGCGGCGCGCGGCGAGCACCTGACCGTCGCCAGCAACCTGCTGCGCTGCAAGATGAGCGAGATCGAGCTCACGGTGGCCCAGAAGGGCTTCCAGCTCACCGACGAGAAGGACGAGGGCGACTGCTGCGACGATGAAAACGACGGCTATACCTGCTCGTGGAAGCTCGAACGCGTCGAGCTCCCGCCGCTGCCCCAAAATTCGCTCGACCAAGACGGCGGCGCGCCACAGCCTGCTGGCTCCGCGGGCCTGAACGGTCCCGGCGGCCTGAACATGGACACGCCGCAGGGCGGTCCGACCGCGGGAGGGCCGCTCGGAGCCTTGATGAACATCTCCGCCAGCCATGGCGCCTCGCTCGGCGACAAACCCACCCCGGGCTCCGTCATGCAGCAGCTCGGCGCCACCGGCACCACCGGCATGGAGGGCATGGTGATGGGCTTCGTCTACCCGAGCCTGAAGCCGATGCTCGAGGCCAGCATCCGGCGCGTCACGGTCAAGGTGATGTGGAAGGAGGGCCAGCGCGCGCGCGACCTCGAGGCGACGCAGTTTTTGACGCGGCCACAAGAGGGCATGCTGGGCACCGCCGACATGCTCGGTCTCGGCCAGCTCGGCGCCGCCGCGGGCCTGCCCGGCGCGACCGGCACCGGCACCGGCACCACCGGGACCGGCACCACGAACGCCACGCCGGGGGCGACCCGGCCATGAGCTCCCGCCGTCGCGCCCGCGGCTTCAGCTTGATCGAGGTGCTGATCTCGATCGCGATCCTGGCCGCGATCACCTCGCTGCTGTTCGGGGCGTTCTCGGCGTTGAAGCGCAGCAAAGATGGCCTGTCACGCCTGCAGGATCGACAGCGTGAGGGACGGCTGGCGATGGCGCGCATCACGCGCGAGCTGCAGAGCGCCTACCTCTCGGCCCACATGCCGCTCAATCAAGCCCTGTTGGTGCAAAAAACGATCTTCAAGGCCGAGCGCGGCACGCCCGCCGATCGCCTCGATTTCACGGCGTTCGCCAACACCCGCCTCGACAAGAATTCGCACGTCTCCGATCAATGCGAGCTGTCTTACTACGGCTCGCCCAACCCCGACGGCTCCGGGACGAACGATCTGGTGCGACGCATTGACACCGAGCTCGATCGGGAGCCGACGAAGGGCGGCAAAGTCGAGGTGCTCGCGACCGACATCGACCTGTTCGATTTGCAGTATTTGGACGCTCAAACCGGCCAGTGGCAAGAGAGCTGGGACACGACCCAGTCCACCGGCCAACCCGACCGGCTGCCGCTGCAGGTGCGAGTGATCCTCGTCTTGAACGGCGGCGAGCGAAAGGCGGCCGATCGCGGCCGCGGGACGATCCGCCTCGTCACCAAGGTGGGGCTCAACATTTTGGCGCCGCTGACCTTCGCCACCCTCTGATCATGATCAGGACGACGCTGTCTTCGTTGTTCCGCCGCCCCCGCGCCGACAGTGCGCGGCTGGGGCCGCGCGCGCGACGGCTGCGGGCTCGCCGGCGCCGGCGAGGGGTGGCGCTGATCTTGGTGCTGACATCGCTCACGATCTTGACCGTCATGCTGTCGGAGATCCAAGACGAGAGCTCCTCCGAGCTCGGTAGCGCCCTCACGGCGCGCGACGCCGTCGTGGCCGAATACGCGGCCCGGAGCGCCGTCAACCTGTCGCGCCTGCTGATCGCGGCCGAGCCCACGATCCGCAAGACGCTCGCGCCGCTGTTCATGATGATGAAGAGCGCTCCGCCGCAGATCCCGGTTTGGGAGTTCACCGACCGGGTGATGGGCGCGTTCAACGATGCCGAAGGTGCCGAAGCCTTCAAGACCCTCGGCAGCTTCGACCTGACCAAGGGCAAAAATCTGGGGCTTACCGGCGCCGGTTTCGAGATCAAGGTCGTCGACGAAGACTCGAAGATCAACCTCAACGAGGCCGCGCGTGGCAGTGCCTTCGGCCAGCAGCGCGTCGCCGCCCAGCTGATCGGCTTGATGGGCGGCCCGCAGAACAACCCGCTCTTCGAAGGCCGCGACGCCGACGGACAATTTTCGGATCGCCAGTCGATCTGCGCCGCCGTGATCGACTGGTCGGACCCCGACTCCGACGCTTACGTGTGCGATCCGAACAATCCCACCGCGCAGTCGGCCGGCGCCGAAGACTCGTTTTACGAGCGGCTGACGCGACCCTACTCGCGTAAGAACGCCGCCTTCGACAGCCTGGACGAGCTGCACCGGCTGCGCGGATTTGGCGACGACTTTTGGGCCACGTTCGTGGAGCCGGATCCCGATCGCCCCGACAAGCGCGTCGTCACGGTGTGGGGGCAGGGGACGATCAACGTCAACACCGCCAACCCCCAGACTCTGCTCGCGTTCGTTTGCGCGAGCGCTCCCCAGGCGCGCGCCTGCATCGATCCCCTCGAGACTCAAAAATTCCTGATGATGGTCACGATGCTGCGCGGCATGATGGCGGGCGTACCGCTGTTCTCGTCGCCGCAAATGTTCATCAACGCCCTCCAAAATAAGGGCCCGTTCGGCGAGATCTTCAAGGCAATCGGCATGGAGCCGGTGCCGTTCCTGGCCACCGATCAGGCGCTCAAAGCCATATCGGTCGAGAGCAAGCTGTTCAGCATCTACGCGACCGGCGTCGTCAAGTCGGGCAAGCGCGAGACGCGGGTGCGTATTCACGCCGTGCTCGACTTCCGCAACGCGCCGCCCCCGGGCGCCGCGACGACGCTCGCGCAGATGGCGCAGGCCCAGGCCGCCGCCGCCGGCCCCAACGCCACCAGCGGCTCCGTTTCCGGCACGCCGATGCCGGGCGCCAACGGCACCGCGCCGAACCTCAACGATCCGAACACCCAGATGGCGGCGCTGCTGAAGCCCACCCCGGACGGCACGATAATCCACTATAAGGTCGAGTGAGCCGAGCATGGCAGGTTTCGTAGGCATCGATATCGGTAAGACCCACGTCCGCGCGGTCAGCATCAGCGTGGGCTACAAGCGGCTGTCGCTCGGGCGGATGGAAGAGGTCGCGCTCGACTCCGTCGAGTCGCTCGAGCGCGCGATTCAGGCCGCGGCCGCTCCGCTGCTCGTCGGCGCCGACGGCCTGGCGGTGGCGATCGACGGCGACCAATGCTTCATCCAGCGCGTCACCGTGCCGGCGACGGCGCAAAAGCGTCTCGAAGAGGTGCTGCCGTTCGAGATTGAAGCGCAGGTCCCCGTCGACATCGACGAGCTGGTCTACGACCATCGCGCGTTTCGACGCGAGAAATCCAGCGATCCGGTGGTGGTGATGACGGCGGCGGCGCGCATCGACGCGGTGCGGGCGCGCATCGAGCTGGTCAATGCCGCGCTCGCTCGCCAGCCCGATCGCGTCGGCTGCGGTCCGCTGGTGCTTGCGAATCTGGCCTCCATCGTCGGCGGCCTGCGCGGGCCAGGCCCGTTTGCGCTGGTCGACCTCGGCGCGCAGCGCACCGAGGTCACGGTGCTGGCCCAAGGCGAGGCCGTCTTCGTGCGCACCGTCTCGCAAGGCGTGGCGGGCTTACCGGCGACGGCGGCGGCGCTGGCGAGCGAGCTGCGGCAGACGTTCCTGGCGGCGGCGGTGGCGGTCGGCGCCGATCTGCAGGCGGCATACCTCGTCGGCGGCGGCGCCAACGCGACCGGCGCCGCCGAATACTTGGCTTACGAGGTCGGGGTGCCGATCACGCCGCTGCCCGCGTTCGAGATCGAGGACGTCTCCGAAGACAACGCCGCCAAGCTGCCGCGCTTCGCCAAGGCGATAGCGCTCGCGCTCGGCGTCTCCGGTCGCGCGCGCGACCTCGATCTGCGGCGGGGACCCCTCGAATTCCAGCGCGGCTTCGGCTTCTTGAAAGAGAAGCTGCCCGTGCTCAGCGGGTTGGTCGCCGCGATCGTCATCAGCTTCGTGTTCTCCAACTGGGCCCAGATGCGCGCCCTCGACCGCGAGCACGAAGTGCTCGTCGCGCAGCTCTCGGCGACCTCCAAAGAGGTGCTGGGCGAAGAGGCGTCCGACGCCGAGACCGCCGGCGAGGCGCTGACCCGCGCCCAGGCCGTCGACGAGGCCGACCCGATGCCGACCGTCGACGCGTTCGACATCATCGTCGAGCTCTCCAAGGTCATCCCCATGACCATGGTCTCCGACATCGAAGAGTTCGACATGCAGCGCGGGCACGTGAAGGTGTCGGGCGTCGTCGGGTCGACCTCGGACGCCCAGAGCATCGCGACCGAGGTCGGTAAGCACCCGTGCGTCAAAGACGCGAAAATTGCCAAGATTACCCAGCAGGTCAACAGCGAGCGGCAAAAGTACGTGCTCGAGCTCGACGTGCGCTGCGGCGACGACACCACCAAGAAGAAGCCGGAGAAGCCCGGCGATGAGCCGGCGAAGGAGCCGACGAAATGAGGCTTTCGGAGCGACTCTCCCGGCTCGAGCCGCGTGAGCGGCGGCTGCTCGGCATCTTGGGCGGCGTCTTCGGAGTGATGGCGTTCCTGGCGATTCCGATCGCCATTGCCGCCAGCGTTCACTCGCGCTCGAGCGAAAATGAGGCGCTGCGCGCCGCCATCAACGACATCGACGACGCGCGCGAGCGAGTCGCCAAGGCTCAAGCTGCGCGCGACGCGGTCACGGCCCGCTACGCGTCGCCGGCGCCTCCGCTGGCGGCGTTCCTGGCGAAGATCGCCGCCGATATCCAGATCGACATCCCCGAGAGCCAGGATCGTCAAGCGGTGCCACACGGTAAGCGCTACACCGAGCGCTCGACCAAAATCGTGCTGCGCAAGGCGGGCATGCTCAAGCTGATCCGCTTGATGGAAGCGATCGAGACGAGCGGGCACCCGATGACGATGTCGGCGCTCAACATCCGCAAGCGCGGCACCGAGCCAGATTCGTTCGACGTCGACATGGTCGTCAGCGCCTTCGATCGCAAGGCGCCCGAGGTGAAAAAGGCCGACGCCAATGCCGCCGGCAGCAGCGAAGGCGCCCAGGAGCCGGCACCGTGACGCCGCGCCTTCGTCAGATCTTGCGCTGGGCCGGCTACGTCGCGTTCTATTTGGTCGCCCTGCTCGTGTTCGCGTACCTGACTTTTCCGTACAACCGCCTCGGCGATCGCATCGTCCACGAGTTCAACGCTCGCCAGACCGGCCCCAAGCCGATGCGCCTCAAGCTCGGTGACATGAGCAGCTACTGGCTCAACGGAGTCGAAGCCGAAGACATCACCCTGACCTCGCCCGCGGAGCCCGACGAGCAAGGCAAGCCGGGCAAGCCGAAGGTGATGAAGATCGACGCCGCTCACGCGTCGGTCTCGCTGCTACGGCTCCTGATCGGCAGCGTGCGCATCTCGTTCGGGGCGGACGCGTTCGGCGGCGAGCTGTCCGGCGCCACGTCGACCTCCGACGAAGGCCGCCAGCTCGAGGTCGAGCTCGAAGAGCTGGATCTCGGTCAGGCCCCGTTGTTCGGTGATCTCGTGGGCTTGCCGCTTGCGGGGAAGCTGAGCGGCACCATCGACCTGCTCATGCCGGAAGAGAAGCTATCGAAGGCGGACGGCAAGATCAGCTTCAAGGTCGTCGGCCTCGCCGCCGGCGACGGCAAGGCCAAAATCCGCGACACGATCGCGCTGCCCCGCCTCGACGCCGGCGATTTGAGCCTCGAGGCGGAGGCCAAAACCGGCTCCGTGAAGATCAGCACCCTCGCTGCCAACGGCCCCGACCTGAAGCTCGACAGCGACGGCACGCTGCGCTTGCGCGATGTCTTCGACACGAGCGTGCTCAACCTGAACGTGTCGTTCAAGTTCCAAGACCGCTACACGAACAAGAGCGAGCTCACCAAGAGCCTCTTCGGCGCGGGCACCATGCCTGGTCTGTTCGACCTCGATCCGAAGATGAAGCACGCCAAGCGCCCCGACGGCTCGTACGGCTGGCGCGCCGCCGGCTCGCTCGCCCACCTCAACTTCGTCCCCGCCCCGAACGCCGCCGTCGGCGGCACCAGCACGAAACCGACGCCCGCCAGCCCCCAGTGAAAGCGCGGCGGCGCGCTCGTCGCCGCTGAAGAAGGCGGAGGCCCCGCCCTCTTGACGAAAGCGAATTCGTGGTTAGCGGGCCAGCGGTACGCCCGCTACCCTCAGGAGTCGACGGCGATGCCGAGCTGGCGGCGGAGCTCGAAATATTGGCTGCTCACGCTGAAGAGCACGAGCTCTTTGAAGCGTTCGTCGGTGGGGGCGGAGCTGCTGGCTTCGTCGGACGCCTTGATGATTTGGGTCGCCGTTTCCAGGTCGTGGGCCAAAAGGAAACCGACGCGATCCGCCGTCAGATCGACGCCGCGCACCCAGCGCTTCAGATCGAGCGCGGTGCCCGAGGTGAGCAGCTTGGCGACGGCGCGCGTGAGGTGGTCGCGCGCCGGGCCGGTGACACCGGCTTCGAGGGCGTGCATGGCTTCGATGACGGCGCCTTCGAGCTCGGGGCTGACGGGAAACTGCGGTGAGGTGAGCTTGATCGCGGCGAACAGCCAGGCTTTCAGCACGGTGCCGGTCGCCAGCAGCTGGCGCAGATACAGGCCGGGGCGCAAATAGGTGAGCTGTTGCCCGGCGATGAACGCCGCTGGTTGCAGCGGCACGTCGTCGAGCAGGGCGGTGCGCCCCAGGCTGAGCGCGGGCTCGTGCATGAACAGGAACGAGATGCCACCGCGGTCGTTCGGATTCTCGAACGCGGGCGGGACCGGCATGCCGAGCACGCCCGCCGCGTAGTAGAGGCTCTGGCAAACTGGGGCCGGATGCTGCGTGAGATCGACGAGGTAGCTCGTGTCGTAGCCGAGCTCTTGCGCGCTCTGGCTGCGGCGCGCGATCACGGCCGGCTCGATCAACGCGAACACGCTCGTGAGCAGCGGGTCGGCGTCGGGGTGCATCAATAGCGACAGCCAGTCGTCGTCGCCCAAGGTCGACTGGGCGGGCGCGGCGGTGTCGCTCTTCATGCGCTTGTAAAAGCGCTCTTCGTCGGGCTCGGCGAGGTGGAGCACGCTCAGGGTCTGGCACAGCGACCAGGACGCGTCGGCTTGCTTGGTCTCGGTGTACAGGCGGCGGAGCGCCTTGTACGACTCGGCCCGGAACGGGTTTTGTCGCAGCAAGAGCGCCTGGCTGGCGACGGCCTTGTCGAGGTATTTTTCGGGATCCGTCGCGTACAGCGCGCCGAGCTGCTCCGAGCGGTCCTTGTTGTCGGGGTCCAACGTTTGGGCGGCTTCGTAGGCGTCGATCGCCTGGTCGATCAGGCCCAGGTTCTTTTCGTACAGCTTGCCGAGCTGCTCGAAGCTGTCGAGCATCGCCGTCATGTCGTTCGCTTCGGTGGCAGCGTCGAGCCGGCGGCGCAGCAGGCGCTCGACGCCTTGCCAGTTGCTGCGCTCGCGCTCGAGGTCGACGGCTTCGTTCAGGGCCTTGTCGAAGCGCGGCTCGAGCTCGAGCACCTGCTCGTAGAACTCGAGGGCGCGGTCGACGTCACCCACCTGGCGGGCGGTGACGATCGCGGCCGTGTGCAGGTATTTCACCTTCTGCTTCGGGTCGTCGACGAACTCGGCGAGCCGCAGGACGATCTCGACCAGCTTGGTCCAGTCCTTCTCTTCGCTGTACAGCTGCATCAGCTTGCTGAGCAGCTTGCGGTCGTCGGGGCGATCTTCGAGCGCGGCCACGAAGCTCTTGGCCGCGCCGGCGCGATCGTTCAGCTTTTCGCCGCAAATGTCGCCGATTTCGATCAACAGCTCGACCCGCTCATCACCGCTCGCGATGTCGAGCTGGCGGGTCTTCAGCTTGATGGCGTCGGCCCAGTTTTCCTCGCTCTCCGCGATTTTGGCGAGCGCGATCAGGGGGGCTGCGCTGCCGGGATCGGCGTCGGCGGCGTCGGTGAGCGGCCTCTTCGCGTCCGCGAGCTGGCCAGTTTGCCGGAGCGACTCGCCGAGGCGGTATTGAGCCTGGCCGCGCTCCGTCTCGCTCATTCGTTCGCCGAAGCGCGCCAGCAGATCCGAAAACAGCTCCGCCGCTCGCTTGGGCGACGCATTCTCGAAGGTGACGAGCGCGACGCGCTCGAGCGCCTGCTGGTCGTCGGGGGCGATGCGCAGCAAGGTGTCCATCGGCGCGAGCGCTCGTTCGGTGGACCCCGTCTGCGACAGCGCGTCGACGTAGCGCACGAGCACCCGCACCGCCTCCGTGCGCTCGAGGGTGTCGGCGCGGCCGACGGCGCCCTCGTAGTGCTTGGCGGCTTCGAGCGCGCGCTTGGCCTCGAACGAGATGTCGCCGAGCACGATCAGCGCGTCCAAATTCGTCGGATCGCTGCCGAGCGCGCGACGCGCGACCTCCTCCGCTCGCTTGTCGTCGTGCAAGCCCTCGCGGAGGATGCGCGCCTGCTCTCCCGCCAGCTTGGCCTTGGCGAGCTCCCCCTCCGTGAGCGAGAGCTCGCGCTCGAGCAGCTGGACGGCGGCGTTGTGATCGCCGCGCGCGACGAACGCGCCGCGCAGGGCGGCCGAGGCGGTGGCGTCCTTCGGGTTGGCGTCGAGCGCCTGCTGGTAGCGCGCGATCGCGCCGTCTTTGTCGCCGCGCGCCTCGAGCAGCTTGGCGGCGCGCAGCCACTGTTCGGCTCTCGCTTCCGGCGTCGTCGCCTTGGCCGCCAGCGCTTCGATCGCGGCCACCGCCGCGCCGGCGTCTCCGCTCGACTCGCGGAGCTTGGCGATGTGCTCGAGCGCGGCCGGGTGGTGTGGCTCGATTTCGAGCGCCCGCTCGTAGGCCGCGATGGCGCGGTCGGGCGAGCCGACGTGCTCCGCGAGCAGCTTGGCGCGCGCCAGATGCAGCGCCAGGCGCCGCGGCGCGTCGAGCGCCGACTTGACGTGGCGCTCGTAAATGCTGGCGGCGTCTTCCCAGCGCTCGAGGCCGCGGTAAAGTCGTACTAGCGCGCTGAGCGCATTTTCGTTGCTGGGATCGAGCGCGAGCACGCGCTCGAAGGCGTCCGCCGATTGACGGGGGTCGATGAACTCTTCTTCGTAGAGGGCAGCGACTCGCTCCCACAGCGTGACCTTTTGGCGAGGGGTGGCCGCGGCCTCGATCTGGAGCTGGAGGTTCTCGAGCAGATCTTGAAAACGCCCGAGCTTCGAGTAGACGCGATCGAGCCCGCGCAGCGCGTCGGGGAAGCGCGCGTCGAGCGCGAGCACGTCTTTGTAGCGACGCACCGCCTCGGCGTCGTCTTTGATCTGCGTCTCGTAGACCTCGGCCACCCGCGAGAGCGAGCGGAGCTTGTCGTCGCCGCGCTGCGCCTCGGAGCGGCGGCTCAAGTGCTTGACCAGGCTCGTGAAGTCGCCGCTGCGCTCGTACAGGCGCGCCACCGCGTCGCTCGCCTTGGGGTGGCCGGGATCGTCGGCCAAGACTTGCTCGTAGAGCTGGCGCGCGCTCGCGGTGTCGCTCAAATACTGTTCGAGGATCTCGGCCGCTTCCGCGCGCATGTCACGCGCTTGGGCCGGTGTCTTGGCGGCGTCGGCGCGGCGCGTGAGCACCATGCCGAGCTCCTGCCATTGCTGCGCTTTGCGGTAGATTTGCGTCATTCCCTCGAGCGCAGGCTCGCTGCTGGGATCGTGCTGCACGACGCCCTGGAAGCAGGGCAGCGCCAGATCGGGGCGCTGCAGCTTGTCGACGTACCAGCGCCCCAACTTGAGCGCGAGCGCGTCTTTCAGCTCCGGGGCGAGGTCGCCCTCGGACAGCGCGGCCTGGCAGGTGCCGAGCAGCTCGGTCCAGCTCTCTTGGCTCGTACCGCACAGCCGCTCGAGCTCGCTCGCGATCTGCGTCTGCTGGGGATCTTCGCAGAACGATTGAGCGAACGCCACGATGGCCTGATCGCGATCGGCGAGCTCGCCCGCGTACAGCTTGCCGATCTCGGCGAAGGCGCGCGCGCGCTCGGCGTGGCCCTCGGCTTTCTCGCTCCTGGTGAGCAGCATCTCCACCAGCTCTTCGAGCTTGCCGAGCTTGCGGCGCGTCTCTTCGAGCGCGCCTTCGGCCACCTGGTCGTCGGGATCGAGCGCCAGGATCTGCACGTAGAGTGCTTCGGCGGTCTCGGGCGCGCCGGCCAAGTCGCGGTAGACCCGCGCGGCGCGAAACAGCAAGCTCTTCTTGACGTCGACGCTCTCGTCGCCGGCGCCGGACAGCTCTTCGATCGCGGCCTTGAACGCTTCCGCCACTTTTTCGGCTGCGCCGGGGGTGGCGGCGGCGGCTTCCAGCTGCAGCGCGGCCTCGTCGCTGCTCGGATCGGCGCGGAGCGCGTAGATACGGCGCTCCACCTCTTCGCTCGAGAGCTCCTCGCGCTTCGGGGCGGCTCGGCCGTTGCCTTCGAGCAGCTCGAGCACGGCCCGAGCGTCTTTGGGACGCCGCGTCGCGTTCTTGTCCAGCAACGACAGCACCAGCTCGTCGAGCTCTTTCGGGATCCAGCCGCGCGGCGCCACGCTGCTCGGCGGCACTGGATCTTGCATCAGGTGACCGAAGGCGGTTTCGAGCGCAGGCTTTTCGCCGAACACGGGCTTGCCCGACAAGATTTGGTACAGCACGGCGCCGAACGAATAGACGTCGCTGACCGGATCGGCGACGAGCCCCCGGATCTGCTCGGGCGATACAGCGCTCGGTGAGCCGACGGTGCTGAACAACTCGGCGCGGCCGTTGTGGGCGCGCGCGCGCGCGCGCAGCCGGTCGGAGCCGGCGTCGACGAGCACGACTCGCTGCGCCCCGTCGGCGTCGCGCGTCAGGATCAAGTTTTCGAGCCGCAGATCGCCGTGGGCGACGCGCTGATCGTGGAGGGCGGACAGCGCCTCCAGGATGCCCTTCAGCAGCGGGCGCGCTTCGTTGACGTGCAGCGGTCCCGATCGGGCCAGGCGCTGCGCGAGCGGCACGCCTTCGACGTGGTGGTGCACGACGCCGGTGCGACCGTCGACCGAAAGCGCGGCGACGCCGGTGGGCAGGCCCGGGTGCTCGATTTTCCCGGCCAGCCGCGTGACGGTCAAAAAGCGGTGCAAGCCGCGGGCGTCGCGGGTGGCTTCGCTGCGCAGCAGCTTGAGCCGGTAGTCGCGCTCGCCTTGCTTCACGACGTAGGAAATCGCGAGGCGGCCTTCGCCCAGCTTGCGCAGAACCTTGAAGCCCGCAAGCTCGCTGCCCGGCTTCAGCTCTTCGTCGCTGTACAGGCCGGCCAGGCGAATGTCTGCGACGCGCGCGCTCACGTCGGCGCGCGTCGCCAGTAGCACGTCGCACAGCGCCTCGACGGCGTCTTGCTCGACGCAGTGCGAGGTCAACGCACCGGCGAAGCTCGCTTTGGCGGCGGTGCCGCCCACGCGCTCGGGGTCGAAACCAAGAATATCCCTGCTCAGAGCGACGAGCTCTTCCAGCTCGTACAGTCGCTCGAGCTCCGCCCGAAGGAGGTCCGCTTCGATCATTAGTGTGTCTCGGTCCTTGCGCCGCGATAAGCTCGCGGGACGCCTCGAAATTTGGCGGTGGAAACCATAGCTCGGCGGGCGCGACGTGGCCTCTCAAATCCGCGCCGACCCGATCGGAAACATCCCTGTCCGAGCAGCGCGTGAAGGGGCCTGTCTGCTCGGAACTTTCCTCCCGCGCTGGGCTCGTGGCAGGCTCGGGCCAGAGCTCGTCGACATGGTCTCTCTCTTCGCGCAGCGCGTCCTACCTCTGGCGGTCCTGGCCGTCGCGACCATCTCTGTCCCCATCCTGATTTTGTCGCCGACGGGCCTGCCTCGCCTTCGCAACCTCGAGGAGGAGCGCGGGCGAGCCAACGAAGAGATTTCCCGTCTGAGCAGCCAGATCACGACCCTGCGCGCCGAGGTCTCACGCATCAAATCCGACCCGGCAGCCGTCGAGCGCGCCGCGCGTGACGAGCTGGGCTTGGTGAGGACGACCGAAGTCGTCTTCCAATTTTCGGAGTAACGCCGCGGACGGGGATGCTAGCTTGACCTGGTGACGGTGGAGCTCGCGCGGCGGTTGATCGAAAGCGGGCTGCCGCTTTTGGATATCGAAGCGGCCCTCCTGCTCGTGGTCGAGCGAGGCCTCAGCCTGCCCGAGGCGCTCGCGGAGCAGGACGTCGCCCTCCTTTCTCGCGTCGAGCAGGAGCTGGCGCGCTCGGAGCTGCCGTCGGTGCTGACAGTGCGAGCTTCGCCCGAGGTCGTAGCCCGGTTACCGGCCGGAATGTGCCGGCGTTTGATGGCGGTGCCGGTGCATGTCGATCCCCGAACCGGTCGCGTCGACGTCGCCGCCGTCGAGCCGCTCGACGGCCATACGGCTCAAGAATTCGCCTACCACCTCGAGCAGCCGGTGCGCGTGCTGCACGCATCGTTGGAAGCCGTTCAAACCGCGCTCGACGGTTTGCAGCGAGGAGCAAAAATTGCAGGACAACCAGGGGGCCGAGCCGCGCTCCAGCTGGGTAGCGACGCGCCGATCCCGCTGATCAAGACCGAGAGCAGCACTGGCAGCGACGCGCCGATTCCGTTGGTCAAGCTGGACAGCGCCACCCGTAGCGAAGCGCCGCCGATCCCGCTGGTGCGCCGATCGCTGGAGCCGGGCCGCGCGCCGAGCCCTCACGTAAGGTCGCCATCGGCACCCCCGGCCGGTGCCTTCCCGGAAACCGAGGGGGTGGCGCTCAGCTGGCGGTCCAAGCCGCCGCCGGTCGATCTCGTCGCCGGTGCCGAGCGTGAGCGCCGCGCCGCCGCCGCGCGTGGGCCCTCCGCTCCACCAGCCCCGCCCGCGCTTTCGACGCGCGAGCGCCTGGAAGAAGCGAGCTCGCCTGAAGCCGTGCTCGACCTGCTCCGCGATTGCCTGGCGCCGGCGGCGTCGATCGTCTTTCAGGTGAGGAACGCCAGTTTCGATGGTCGCGTGGCGTCGCCCGACGTCGAGGCGCGCGCCAAGGTCAAGCAGATCTCGCTGTTGTCGCACCAGCCGAGCGTGCTCGAAACTGCCGTAAAATCTGGCTTCTACCTCGGTCCGATCCCCAACACCCCCAATCATCGCGAGCTGCGTGACGCGCTGCCCGCCGACGCCTCGAACGAAGTGTACGCGACGGTCGTCACCGTCTCGGAGCGGCCGAGCTTGGTCTGGCTGCTCGCGGGGTTCGAGCAATCGCTCGATCTGACGCGCCGCGCCGACGAGATCGCTCTCGTCGCAGGGCGTGTATTGGCGCGCATCTTGCGGCAGCGTAAAAAAGGCGGTTGAGGGACATGAGCGACGATCCACGCGCCCGTTACGGCGAGCAGGTTCGAGCCGAAACCGGTAAGACCCCCGAAGAGCTCGGCAGCCGCACACCCGCCGGGGTGAGTCGCAAGCTGACGTACGACGCCGACGATCTCGTCGGTGTCGACGACCTGTCGGCGCTCCCGGGCCAGTATCCGTACACGCGCGGCCTGCGCGCCAGCATGTACGCCGGCCGGCCTTGGACGATCCGCCAGTATGCCGGCTTCTCCACCGCCGAAGAGTCGAACGCCTTTTACAAGCAATGCCTGGCGGGGGGCCAGAAGGGCCTGAGCGTGGCGTTCGACCTACCGACGCATCGCGGCTACGACAGCACCGACGAGCGCGCGCGCGGCGACGTCGGCAAAGCGGGGGTCGCCGTCGACAGCGTCGAGGACATGAAGCGGCTGTTCGACGGCATTCCCCTGGCCGACGTCAGCGTGTCGATGACGATGAACGGCGCCGTGCTGCCGGTGTTGGCGGCGTATCTGGTCGCGGCCGACGAGCAGGGCGCCCCCGCCCGCGCCCTCAACGGCACGATTCAGAACGACATCTTGAAGGAATTTCTGGTCAGAAATACCTATATTTACCCGCCCGTGGCGTCACTGCGCATCTGCGCCGACGTCATCGAGCACGCCAGCGCCGAGCTGCCGAGGTTCAACCCGATCTCAATCTCCGGCTACCACATGCACGAAGCGGGGGCGACGGCGGAGCTCGAGCTCGGCCTCACGCTCGCCGACGCCCTCGAGTACGTACGCGCCGTAACGGAGCGCGGCCTCGGTATCGACAGCTTCGCGCGGCGGCTCTCGTTCTTCTTCGGGATCGGCATGGATTTCTTCACGGAGATCGCCAAGCTGCGCGCGGCGCGGCGCCTCTGGGCGACGCTGCTACGCGAACGCTACGCGCCCGCCGATCCTCGGTCGTTGGAGCTGCGCACGCACTGTCAGACCTCCGGCATCAGCCTGTCGGCTCAAGATCCGCTGAACAACGTCGTACGTACGGCGCTCGAGGCGCTGTCGGCGGTGCTCGGCGGAACGCAGAGCTTACACACCAACGCCTACGACGAGGCCCTGGCGTTGCCGAGCGACGCCTCGGCGCGGGTGGCGCGCGCGACGCAGCTGATTTTGCAGCATGAAACGGGCGTGCCGGGCGTCGTCGATCCGCTCGGCGGCTCCTACTTCATCGAGCGCTTGACCGACCAGCTGGCGACGGGGGCGCGCGCCGTGCTCGCCCAGATCGAGGCCGCGGGCGGCATGGTCCGCGCCATCGAATCGGGTCTCGCCCAGCGCTTGATCGAAACGTGCGCCGCCGAGCGCCAGGCGCGGGTCGACCGCGGCCAGGACGTGATCGTCGGCGTCAACCGCTTTCAGAGCGCGCAGCAGCCGAGCGTCGAGCTGCGTCGCATCGACTCGGGCCGCGTCCGCGAGCTGCAGGCAGCGCGCCTGGGCGAGGTGAAGCGTCGCCGCGACGCGGCGGAGGTGGCGCGCTGCCTGGCCGAGCTGACCGAAGCGGCCTCGCGCGGGCTCAACCTGCTGCCGCCCAGCATCGCGGCGATGCGAGCGCGGGCGACGCTCGGCGAGGTCTCCGAGGCGCTCGTGACGGTGTTTGGTCGCCACGCCGCGATGAGCCATGCTGTGACGGGCGTGTACAACCAGCAGTTCCAGAGCGAAGCGGGGTGGCAGCTGCTGCGCGAGCGCACGGCGACGTTGGCCCGGCGTTTCGGGCGCCAGCCGCGCATCCTCGTGGCCAAGCTCGGCCAAGACGGCCACGACCGTGGGGCGAAGATCATCGCCTCCGGCCTCGCCGATCTGGGCTTCGACGTCGACTTGGGGCCGCTGTTCCAGACTCCGGCCGAAGTCGCGCGGCGCGCCGTCGACGGCGACGTCCACCTGCTCGGCATCTCGTCGCAGGCGGGCGCCCACGACGAGCTGTTGCCGGCCCTGCTCGAGGAGCTGGCCGCCCTGGGCGCGAGCGATATTCGCGTCGTGCTGGGCGGCATCGTACCGGAGGCGGATCGCGAGCGGCTCCGGCAGCTCGGGGTCAAAGCCGTGTTCGGGCCCGGCAGCGCGCTGCCCGACGTGGCCGCCGATTTGTTGGCGCTGCTCGAGGTCGAAGGGCAGGCGACAGTTGGCGGCCGCTGAGCTCGCAGCCCGGTTGATCGCGGGCGATCGCCGGGCCCTCGCCCAGGCGATCAGCCTGGCGGAGAGCACGCGCGACGATCACCGAGAGCGCGCCGAGGCGCTGCTCGGCGAGCTCTCGCCCCGCTTCGGTGGCTCGCACCGCGTCGCGCTCACGGGACCCCCCGGCGCCGGCAAGAGCACGTTGGTCGACGCGCTCGGCGCGCAAGCGCTGGCGGCGGGGCAGCGCGTGGCGGTGCTGGCGATCGACCCCGCCAGCGCCCTCAGCGGTGGCAGCTTGCTCGGCGACGCGGTGCGCATGCAACGCTTGTCGGCCTCCGACGGCGTCTTTCTGCGCGCCAGCTCCAACCTGGGCACGCTCGGCGGCACCGCTCCCGGCACCCGCGAAGCCGTGCTGCTGTGTGAAGCGGCCGGCTTCGAGCTGGTGCTGGTCGAGACCGTCGGCGTCGGCCAAGCCGAGCAAGCCGTGCGCGACGTCTGCGACACGCTGGTCATGCTCACGCTGGCCGGTGCTGGCGACGAGGTGCAGGGGTTGAAGCGCGGCTTGCTCGAGGTCGCCGACGCCGTCCTCGTCAACAAGGCGGACGGCGACGGTGAAGACGGCGCGCTCGGCTTTGCCGGCGAGCTCGGCTCGGCGTTGTCGCTGCTTCGCCCGGGGCGCGCGCCGCTCGTCACCGCCGTCAGCGCCCGCACCGGTCGAGGTGTCGAAGGGCTGCTCGCCTGGCTCGACCGGCGCATCGCCGAGCTGCGGACGAGCAACGAGCTCGTGCCTCGCCGCGCCCAGCAGCTCAAGCGAGCTTTTCACGCCGCGCTCTCCCGCGAGCTGCTGCGGCGCCTCGCCGACGACGCCCGGGCGGCGGCGCTGCTGCCCGACCTCGAGGCGGCCGTCGGCAGTGGCCGTTCGCTGCCCAGCGCCGCCGCCCGCGAGCTCGGGGCGGCGCTGTTTTCACGCTCGTCTTGAGCGCCCGCGACGGGGCGTCTCGTGCCGGCGTTACTTCTTGGCCCGCGCGGCCATGAAGTTTTCGACGGTCCGCGTCGTCATCTCCGCGTTCACCACGTCGGGCAGCGCGAGCAGCTCCTTGTGAAGCGCAATGTTGGTGCGGATGCCGCCGATGATGAACTCGTCGAGCGCGCGCTGCATGCGCTTGAGCGCCTGCTCGCGCGTGGCCGCGTGGACGATCACCTTGCCCAGCAAGGAGTCGTAGTTCGGAGGGACGGTGAAGCCGCCGAATACGCCCGAGTCCACCCGCACGCCGGCGCCGCCGGGCGGGTGATATTCGGTGATCTTGCCCGGCCACGGCGCGAAGGTCGCGGGATCTTCGGCCATGATGCGGCACTCGATGGCGTGGCCGCGGAACTTCCACGGCCGCGTGTCGGGGATCTCGAGCTTTTCGCCAGCGGCGGCTTTGATCTGTTGCACGACGAGATCGATGCCGGTGGTCATCTCCGTCACGGGATGCTCCACCTGCACGCGGGTGTTCATCTCCATGAAGTACAGCTCGCCGTCGCCCATCAAGAACTCGAGGGTACCGAGCGTCGTGTAGCCGGTCTCCAAGATGGCGCGACGAATGACTTCGCCCATCTTGGCGCGAAGCTCGTCGGTCATGGCGGCGCTGGGCGACTCTTCGATCAGCTTCTGATTCTTGCGCTGGAGCGAGCACTCACGCTCGCCGAGCGTCCACACCTGGCCGTGCTTGTCAGCCAACGCCTGAAATTCGATGTGGCGCGGGCGCTCGACGAAGCGCTCGAGGTACATCTCGGGGTTGCCGAAGGCTTGCATCGCTTCGGCGGTCGCCGACTCGAAGGCGCGCCGCACCTGATCGATGCCGCGGACGATGCGCATGCCGCGGCCCCCGCCGCCGGCGCGCGCCTTCATCATCACCGGGAATCCGACGCGCTCGGCCTCGGATTCGGCGTGCTCGACGTCGCGCAGGGCCTTGCTGCCCGGCAAGAGCGGCAAGCCATAGCGCTCCGCCGCCTCGCGGGCGCGGATCTTGTCACCCCACAGCCGCATCGCGTCCGCGCTCGGCCCGATGAAGCTGATGCCGCAGCTCTCGACCACCCGCGCGAACTCGGCGTTTTCGGAGAGAAAACCGTAGCCGGGATGAATCGCGTCGGCGGCCGTGATCTCGGCGGCGCTGATGATGGCCGGAATGTGGAGGTAGCTCTTGCTGGCTTGGGCGGGGCCGATGCAAACCGCTTGGTCGGCGAAGCGCACGTGGAGCGCGCCGGCGTCGGCCTCGGAGTGCACGGCCACGGTTTGAATGCCGAGCTCTTTGCAGGCGCGGATGACCCGCACGGCGATCTCGCCGCGGTTGGCGATCAGGACTTTTTTGAACATCAGCCCTTCTTCAGCTTGAAGAGCTTCTGGCCGAACTCCACGCTCTTGCCGTTCTCGACCAGGATATCGAGGATCGTGCCGGAGGCTTCGCTCTCGATCTCGTTCATCAGCTTCATGGCCTCGATGATGCAGAGCGTCTGACCCTGCTTCACGCTGCTACCGACGTCACAGAAGTTCGCCGTCTCCGGCGACGGGGCCCGATAAAACGTGCCGACGAACGGCGAGGTGATGAACACCACGCTCGGATCGGCGTCGTCGATCACTTTCGCAGCGGCGGCGGCCGCGGCGGCGGGGCTCGGCGCGGCCTGAGCCGCCGGCGCGGCATGGACGACTTGGGTGGCCTTCTTGCCGAGTGAAAGGCGCAGCTTCAACTGCTCGTCTTCGTACTCGAACTCCGAGACGTCTCCTTTTTCGAGGGTCTCGAGCAGGCTCTTCAATTGCTCTAGCGAGATTTGCATGGTGTCTTGAGGCGGCTTTTGGCCGCGAAGGCGGCGCACGTTAGCTCAGGCCATCCCTCATGCCAACGGCTCCCTCCCAGGCATCACGGCGAGGCTCCGTGAGCGCATTTTCCGGCCCGCGCCGGTCATGCCGCACTGCAGCACGGACGGCGATCAAGCCGCCAAACGGCGGAGCAGGGCTTCGAGGGCGGTCCGGTAGGAGTCGGGACCGAAGCCGGCCACCTTGGCTACGCACACGGCCGCGATCACCGATACGTGCCGGAACGTCTCGCGCGCTTCCGGATTGGAGACGTGCACCTCGACCACGGGCAAGCTCGAGCCCTTGATCGCATCGTACAAGGCGTACGAGGTGTGGGTGTACGAGCCGGCGTTGAGGAGGATGCCCGCGAATCCTTCGTCGCCCGCGCTCCCGATCCAGCCGACGAGCTCACCCTCGTGATTGCTCTGACGACAAGCGACGCTCGCGCCCAGATTTTCGGCGACAGTCGCGAGCCGGTCGTGAATCTGCGGCAGCGTCGTCGTGCCGTAGATGTGCGGCTCGCGGGTGCCCAGCCGATCCAGGTTCGGACCGCTCAGCACCAGGATCTTCGTGAGCTTCTTGCCGGACGCGCTGCGACGCGAAGCGCCGCGTGGGCTCACGCGTCGAGCTCCTGAGCGAGCCCAGGTGCCATCACGCGCAGCAGGTAGCGGCCCTTGCCGAGGTTGCCGTCGGGCGACATGGTCATGGCCACGAAATACGTTTGGTTGATGACGCGCACGAGGGTCACCATCTTCTCGCTGCGAAAAGACACCTCGCTGGTGGCTCCGGCATCGAGCATCTCGTTGGCGCGCTGGATGGCCTTGACGACGACGCTCACCTCCGCGCCGACCACCTCGATGTCGAGCGCGGCGCCGTCCTTGGCGTAGCTTTCGAGCGGGATGCCTTCGAAGTCCATCAGTAGCCCGGCAATTCCGCCGTCCGTGCCCGTGACCGCGCGCTCTAGCGCCTGCTTGAACATGGCCGACAATGCTAGCGGGTTTTGCGGATTTGCGTGAATTTTCACCCGGCAGTCGCCGCTCTACAGAAAACGCCGGCCAAATGGCCGAATGATCGGGCTCCAAAAAAGCGCAAAGGCGAGACTTGCAGCCCGCTCGTGACTGAGCGAATGCCGGAAGGGCGAGGGCCGGTACGACCGACCTTGACCCTGCCGATACCGAGCGGCTACCTTGCCCGTCCGCTCCGCCTAGTTGCAGGGACCAATGCTTAGGGTCCCCAGGCGAGCGAGAAGGTAGCCGAGTCTCCGATGCGCGCGCGAGCGGGGGATCCGCCCCGCACAATGACCCAGAAAATCCTCGCTGGTCGCGCGGATGATCCTCAGCTCTCCGCCGACCTGCCGAAGGTGAAGGTCGACCAGGTGATCTTGGCCCGCGATCCCGATCGCGTCATGGCCGAGGTCGCGCTGCTCAGCGGCAAGAAATGTTTGCCCGAGGTCGGCATCGCCTACGACACGCGCTGCATCACCCAGGTCGGCGACCCGCGGCCCGGCATCGGGGCCAGGGCCTCGCGTGACGCGCTGGCGCTCGGGATGCTGGTGGCGCGGCCGGGCATCGGCTTCCCGGCCCAGGTGCACCTCGAGCGATTCGGTAGCCCCGCGCGTCTAGCGTTGACCGACGAGCCGCGGCTCGCCGCCCTCGGCGGCGCAGGCATGCTGACGCTGGTCGCCGCTCCCGCCCAGCTCGCGGAGGCGCTCGTCACCGGCGCGGCCTTGCTGCGGCCGCCGCGCAGCGTGCAAGTGTTGTTGTCGGGCCGCGTCCGCCCGTTCGTGTGCGTACGAGACGTCGGACTCGAGCTCATCCGTCGCGGGTTGGGCGACGCGATTCGGCGCATCGATCTGGAGCATGGCGCCCCCGTCGTGATCGAGTTCGCAGGGCCGAGCGCGCGCCTGCTTTCGGTGTCAGAGCGTGCGATTTTGGCGGCGCTGGCGCCGCAACTGGGCGCCGCCGCGTCGGTGTTCGTCAGCGACGAAAAGACCGAGGTGTACCTGCGCGATCAGCGTCGCTCCAAGGCTCACCGCAGCCTGCTGCCCGATCCCGGTGCCCCGTGCGACGACGTGATCACCGTCGATCTGTCGGCGGTCGACCCGCTGATCTTGGACGAGGACGGCCAGGTCAAGCCAGTGCGCGAGCTCGCCGGCAAGCCGGTGACGCAGGTGATCTTGGGCGGCGACTCGGGCGCCTCGCTCCGTGATCTGTTGGCGGCGGCGGCGCTGCTCAAGAGCAAGCGCGTACCGCCGAAGCTGGATTTGCTCGTCGCGCCTCCCTCGCGGCAGGCGCTGGAGGTGCTCGCGCAGTCCGGCGCTTTGGTCGACCTGATCGCGACCGGCGCGCGGATCGTAGAGCCTGACTCGCGGCTGCTCACCGGCGAGCTGTACCCGCCGCCGCCGGCCGGCATTTCGATGCGCGCCTTCGACGCGGAGCCTACGGCGCCGCACCTCGAGCGGGCGGTGGTCGCGTCGGCGGAGACGATCGCGTTCGCGGTCGCGACCGGCGCTGTCGGGGACCCGCGTTCGTTCAAGCGCCCGGTGCGCGTCACCGTGCCGCGAACGCTACCGACGGACGACGTGCTGATCGTGCGCAAGGCCAAGGGCAAGGGTAAAGAGCCCGACGGCGCCAAGGTGCCGGCGGCGGAGGTGCCGCGCGCGCACGGCTTCGCGGCGGCGGCCACGCTCGCCATCTCCGGTGTGCGCGGCACCCCCACGCAGCCGAGCGCGTTGGTGCTCGAGTCGCTCGACGACGTTCGCTGGGTGGCCCGGCGCGCGGCCGAGCTGTCCGAGAACGTGCGAGCTGTGATCGCGCCGTTCATCCCGACCGCCTTGGTACCGGTGCTCTCCGGGCTCGGCATCCTCGCGCTGCGGGGCGGGCTGGACGAGCTGAAGAAGCTGAAAGAAGCCTCCACGATCGCCTTGCCCGAGCCGGAGTCGTGGGACGGCAAGGGCACGATTTCGGCGCAGGCCGGCGGGCAAACCCTCGATTTGAGCCTGCTCGCCGTCGGCGTCGAACGAGAGTGGACGCGCAGCGGCACCGCGCGCAGCTCCGCGTCGCTGGCGAAGCGCTGACGAGTTGGACTATGTTCCGACGTCGTGAAAGCGGCTTTTCTTGCGTGCGGCTTGCTCTTGGGAATTTCGTTGGCCGGCGTAGCTCGGGCGGCCGAGCCCGAGCCGTCGGAGCCTGCCGCGACCGACGCGGAGCCGGCTGAAGCCGGCGCGGCGGCGGAAGCAAAAGCGGAGGCCAAGGCCGAAAAAGCCGAAGCCAAGGCGGCGAGCTCCGCGGAGGAAGACTTCGGCCACGGCCGGCAATTCGGGCTACGCGTCGGCCTGACCGGCGGCTACCGCGTGATTTTTCGGTACGACCGATCGCCGTACTGCCGCACGCCCGAAGCGGGAAAGTCGGACAAGGACCAGCAGAAGTTCTGCGGCGGTGGCGCGCCGCTCGCGCTCGACGTCGCCCTCAGCTTCGGCGTCTTCGACTTCCTCGAGCCGTACGCGTGGGCGCGCTTCGGTATGAAGGGCGAGGCGACGACGAACACCAACGAGGTCACCGCCTTCGGCGCCGGCGCGCGCATCTACACGATGAGCGACTCCCGGTTCAAAATCTTCGTCGAGCCGGCGATCGGCATCGAAGTGGAGGGCGGAGGCGCCAACCCGGCGTGGATGTTTTCGGACGGCACCAAGCCCGAATACAAGACGGACATGCTCTTTCACCTCGGGGTCGGGCCGCAATACGACTTCGCGCGCGCCTTCGGGATCTACGCCAACGCCGGCTTGACCACCGGCATGCTGCGTTACATTCACACCGAGCTCGAGCTGAGCGGCGGCGTGCAAGTGCGCGTGCCGTGATGTCCGACGATCCGCGACCGTTTCGGGTGCTCGGCGTGCAGCAGATCGCGGTTGGCGCCCTCGATCGAGCCGTGTTGCGCCGCCTGTGGTGCGATCTGCTCGGCCTGGCCCCCCGAGCCAGCTACGAGAGCGCGGCCGAGAACGTGATCGAGGACATCCTGAGCGTCGGCCCGAGCTTCGCGCCGATCGAGATCGATCTGATGCAGCCGCTGGATCCGGCGCGCGCGCCGAGGGTGCACGAGCCCGCGCTGAACCACGTCGGGCTCTGGGTCGACGACCTGCCCGCGGCCTATGCCTGGCTCCAGGCGCGGGGCGTGCGTTTCGCCCCCGGCGGCGTGCGCCGCGGCGCTGCCGGCCACGACGTGTGCTTCATCCACCCCAAGCCGAGCGCGGCGGAGCCCGAGTCGGGGCAGGGCGTGCTGATCGAGCTCGTGCAAGCGCCCCACGAAGTCATCGCACGGCTCAGCCAGGGTTAGACGCGACGGCGAGGTAGCGCACGATGGCGCGCGCGTCTGCCTCGGTTAGCTTGACGCCGTTCTTGGCGCGCATGTCCTCGACCTCGGCCTGCCAACGCTCTGCCGAGAGCTCGGTCGGCCGTTTGAGCGCGTGACAGCTGCCACAGCGGCTGACGTAGAGCGAGCGGCCGTGGCTGAGCTCGCTCAGCGTGAGGTCCGGAAAATGCGCGCGGCCGCGGCTGGCGTCGACCGCCGTCGGCTCCGGGATCGCCGAGGCACCGCACGCCGCCACCGCCACTACCAGCAGCGCCAACACCGACTTCTTCATAGTGAAAACCCCGCGAGCAGCCGCACCTCGAGCCGCTCGTGCTCGTTCAAATCGAGCCGGCTGCCGGTGCTCGGCCCGGAAAACGCCAGCAGCTGCGGCGCGACTCCGAGTGCCGCCCACGCGCCTTGGTCAGCCCAACGGAGCACGGGCCCGCCGAACAGCGTAGCGCTCTCGGCGCTACCGCCGACGCCGATCGGGGCGCGCAGCTCGACGCCGACGCTGGTGGCGTCCGACAGCAGGAAAGCCGCCGCCACCGCCGGCTCCAGCACGAGCGCTGTCTCGAGCTCCGAGCCCTGCGCGCCGCGTATCGGCGCAAGCTTCACCTTTGCCACCGCGTTGGCAGCGAGCAACCATTTGCCGACGCTGCGGTCGACGATCACGCGCGCTTCGAGCGCGCTCTGGCGCGGGCCCAGCGTCGCCTGCAGGTAGAGCGCGGAGCCGAGGACGTCGGCGCGCCGATCCGTCAGCTGATACTCGAGCTCGGCGGCGGCGCTGGCAAATTCGGAGTAACTCTCGCGGGTGAGCGTCTGCGTCAGCGAGTCATCCACGACGTCTCTCGTCTCGCTGCGGAAGTCCCAGTACAGCCCCAGCTGCAGTCCGCGCGCGAAGCCGTGCAAAAAGCCGAGTCGACCGTCGAGGGCGCTGTAGTAGCGACCACGACCGACCCGAAACGTGGTCCACGGCACCAGCTCGGAGCGACCGGCGTCGAGGACCGGCGACTCGTACGTGTACACGAACGAGCGGGTGGCGGCGGCGGCGTGCGAGTCGACGAGCGCCGCGCTCAGGGCGAGAAGCAGGGCTAGCGGGGCGCAGCGCATCGACGGCCAGCCAGCGTAGCTTGTTGAAAATGAAAGTCCACATCGCCGTGGCGACCGGCAAAATGGCGGCTTTTTGCCAGGGAGGCGCGGTCAAGCCGAGCGCGTGCGCGGCGGCTTGCGGCCGATTTGCTCGGCGTGAAACGCGCTCGGGCAGACGTCTCGCACCGGACAGGCGGCGCAGGCCGGCTTGGCGGCGGTGCAAATGCGGCGACCGTGGAAAATCAACGTGTGCGAGAGCGGATCCCACAGCTTACGATCGAACAGCTTCATCAGGTCTTGCTCGATCTCGATCGGCTCGGCGTGCTTGGTCAGACCCAGGCGCTGACTGATGCGCTGCACGTGGGTGTCGACGACCACGCCTTCCGGCGCACCGAACGCGACCCCCAGCACCACGTTGGCGGTCTTGCGTCCGACGCCCGGTAGCTCGACGAGCTCGGCCAGGGTGCGCGGCACCTTTCCGCCGTGGCGCTCGACGAGCAGCTTCGACAACCCGATCACGTTCTTGGCCTTTTGCCGGAACATGCCCAGCTTGGAGAGCACCTTTTCGACGTCGGGTTGGTCGGCGCGCGAAAGCGCGGCCGGCTCCGGCCAGCGCTCGAACAGCTCGGGGGTGACCTTGTTGACCATCACGTCGGTGCTCTGCGCGGAGAGCACCGTCGCGACGATCAGCTGAAATGGGCTTCGGTGGTCGAGCTCGCAGTGGGCGTCGGGGTGGCGGGCGCGGATCTTCTCGTAGAGCGCGAGCGCTTCGGCGGCATCCGCGAGCTTCGGCTTCTTGACCCGGGCCTTGGCGGCCTGGGCCACCTTCGCCGCGCGCGCCGAGACCTTCGGTCCGGGCTTGGCTTTGACGCTAGCTTTGCTCGCCGCCATCGCCCTCGGGCTCGGCTTCGGGCTCCGCCGCGCTCGCGTCGTCGCCGGTCGCGGTCGCGTCGCCGGTCGCCGTCGCGTCGCCGCTCGCTGGCGCGATGCTTTCCGGTCCGGCCTCTCCGCCTTCTTCGTCGAGACCCGGGCCCGCGCCTTCGCCGATCGGCTCGATCGCCACGAGCCGCTCGTCTTCGGCGATGCTCATCAGCTTGACGCCCTGGGTGTTGCGGCCCGTTTCACGGATGCCTTCCACGGGCGTACGGATTGTCTGACCACGATCGGTGATCAACATCACCTCGTCTTCGGGCTTTACCATCGCGATGCCGACGACGGGGCCGTTGCGGTCGCTGCACTCGATGAGGATGATGCCCTTGCCGCCGCGGTTTTGGACGCGGAACTCTTCGAGCACGGTGCGCTTGCCGTAGCCGCGCTCGCAGACGGCGAGCACGAACTGGCGGTCCGGCTCGGTGCGGGCCAGGCCTACGACCTCGTCGCCCTCGGCCAGCTCGATCGCCTTCACGCCGGCGGCGCCGCGGCCCATCGGGCGCACTTGCTGCTCGTCGAACCGGATCGATTGCCCGGTCTTGGTCGCGATCAGGAACTCGGCCTTGCCGTCGGTCACGATCGCGCTGAGGAGCGAGTCCCCCTCGACGATCTTGACGCCGATGATGCCCTTGTCGCGGTAGTTCTCGTATTCGACGATCTCCGTCTTCTTGATCTGGCCGCCGCGCGTGATGGTCGTCACGTACCAGCCTGCTTCGATCGCCTTGACCTGCGCGATCGTCGCCACCTTCTCCTCCGGCGCGAGCTCGAGGAAGTTGACGATGGCGCGGCCCTTGGCGTTGCGAGCCGCGAGCGGGATCTCGTACACCTTCTTGACGAACACCTTGCCGCTCGTCGAGAAGAAGAAGACGAAGCTGTGAGTGCTGCCGATGAACAGCTGGGTGACGAAGTCTTCGTCGTCGCGCTGCTCCATGCCCTGCGTGCCCTTGCCGCCACGCTTTTGAGCGCGATAGGTGGAGACGGGCGTGCGCTTGATGTAGCCGGAGTGGGAAATGGTAACGACCATCTCTTCTTCCTGAATCAAGTCCTCGACCTGAATCTCCGCCTCGTTGTCGACGATCTCGGTGCGGCGCTTCTGGCCGTGCTTGGTCTTGACCTCTTCGAGCTCGGTGACGATCAGGGCCATCAGCACCTTCTCGTCGGCCAAGATCGTGCGCAGACGCGTGATCTCTTCGGAGAGCTCGCCGTACTCGGCGGCGAGCTTTTCTTGCTCGAGCCCGGTGAGTCGCGCCAGCCGCATGTCGAGGATCGCCTTGGCCTGACGCTCCGACAGCCGGTATTCGCCGCGCTCCTTGGCGGCGGTGATCTCCGCCTCCGGCCGGCCCGCGCGACGCACGAAATCTTCCAGGCCGCGCAGCGGCAGGCTCATCAACGCCTTGAGGGCGATCTCGGGATCGCGTGACTCGCGGATCGTCTTGATCACCAAGTCGACCTCGGTAATGGCCATGCCGAGGCCTTCGACGATGTCGCGTTGGCCCTCGGCCTTGGCGAGCTCGAAGCGGGTGCGACGGCTGACAACGTCGCGGCGGTGCTCGACGAACAACCTGAGCGTCTCTTTCAGGTCGAGCACGGCGGGGCGCCCGTCGACGATCGACAGGTTGATGATGCCGAACGACGACTGCAGATCCGTCATGCGGTAGAGCTGGTTCAGCACCACCGTCGGGAAGACGTCCTTCTTGAGCTCGAGCACCAGCCGCATGCCGTCGCGATCGCTCTCGTCGCGCGCCTCACGGATGCCCTCGATGCGTTTGTCGCGCATCAGCTCGCCAATCTTGGCGTGGAGGCGCGCCTTGTTGACCTGATACGGAATCTCGGTGACGACGATCTGCTCGCGATCGGTGCCGGTCACCTTCTCGAGCTCGTGGCGGGCGCGCATGATGATGCTGCCGCGCCCGGTCAGGTACGCCTGGGCGATGCCGGAGCGGCCGTAGATCATGGCCGCCGTCGGAAAGTCGGGACCGACGACGAACTTCATCAAGTCGGCGATGCTCGCGTCCGGACTATTGATGAGGTGCACCGTCGCGTCGATCACCTCCACCAGATTGTGGGGCGGGATGTTGGTCGCCATGCCGACGGCGATGCCGCCGGAGCCGTTGACGAGCAGGTTGGGGAAGCGCGCCGGCAGGACGTCGGGCTCCTGCGACGACTCGTCGAAATTCGGAGAAAAATCGACGGTCTCCTTCTCGATGTCGGCCAGCAGCTCGCTCGAGATGCGCGCCAGGCGGCACTCGGTGTAGCGATACGCCGCCGCCGGATCGCCGTCGACGGAGCCGAAATTGCCTTGGCCGTCGACGAGCATGTGACGCATGGAAAAGTCCTGCGCCATGCGCACCAGCGCGTCGTACACGCTGGCGTCGCCGTGGGGATGGTAGTTGCCCAGCACCTGGCCGACGACCTTCGCGCACTTGCTGTACGAGCCGCCGGGTGACAGGTTCAGGTCGCGCATCGCGTACAAGATCCGGCGGTGCACGGGCTTGAGCCCGTCGCGCACGTCGGGGATGGCGCGCCCGATGATCACGCTCATCGCGTAGTCGAGATACGACGTGCGCATCTCGTCTTGGATGCTGATCGGCTGCTCTGACGGGTGGTTTGGCTCTCTGGGGTCGTCTTGCATCGACTCTAATCCTGCGGGGTTACCGCACTCGCTGCAGCAGTTGGAAAACCACGACGAGCGCTATCAGAAACGCGATCCACAGCCAGGGCTTCTGTAACGGCTCGGAGGCGGCGCTAACTTTCTTGCGTTCCAGGGCGCCCAGCCGCCCGTCGAGCTCGCGCAGGCGCTCGTCGAGGACGGCCAGGCGATCTTCGAGGAGGACCTCGCGCCGATCCGCGGGCTTGCCCGCAGACAGCAGGGTGTCGCTCGGCTCGGAGGGAGCGGGCTCTGGGATGACGCTAGGATCCGCGAACGCGCCGGCGCCGCGCGTGCTGCTCTCCGGCTGCGGCGCCGTGTAGCTCGACTGCTCGCCGCTGGCGCGCGGCGTGGCCGGTGCGTCACGCAGGGACGCGCTCGGCTCGGAGTCGTGAGCTTGCCGCTTCTGCATCAGAAGAAGTTGCCGATGGTGAACTCGAACTGGGAGGCCTCTTCGTACGAGAGAGGCTTGAAGGGGTACCCCCATTCGAAGCGTAGCGGGCCTAGCGGCGAGAACCAACGGAAGCCGAAGCCGTACGAGGTGCGCAGGTATCTGATGCTGGAAATGCCGTGGAAGCACGGGCTCGTTTCCGGGTCGACCCCACCTTGGGCCGCCTTGCAGTAGTTCTGCTCGAGGTTCCAGGCGTTGCCGGCGTCGGTGAACAGCACCCCCTTGAGGCCGACCGATTCCACGATCGGAAACTCGAGCTCGAGGTTTTGGTAGTACTGCAGGTTGCCGCCGATGTTGGCGCCGTTGCTGATCGGTTGGCTGTTGGGATCGGTCGAGCTGGTGAGCGGCAAGCGCGGCCCGATGCTGCGGAACGAGAAGCCGCGCAAATCGTAGATGCCGCCGAGGAAGAAGCGGGCGAAGATCGGCACGCCTTCGCTCGACGGGCTCGTGACGTGGCCGAACTCGGTGTTCAGCTTGAGCACCAGGCCCGCAAAGCCGAGCGGGTAGTAGAAGCGCCCCGTGACCTTGTGGCGAATGAACTCGTTCTCCGACCCGAGATACTTGCCGGCGAGCTCGGTCGACGCGGCCAGGTACACGCCCGAGGTCGGGAACAGGCGATTGTCGCGCGTGTCGTAGGTCAGGCCGGGACGGATACTCGAGGTGAAGCCGTCGTTGAACAGGTTGGCGAGCGGCAAGCGCTGGAACACGCTGATGCTCGTCGACGTGCCGAGCAGCGGCGGCTGGCGATCGGTCGACACCGTGTCGCGCTCGCCCGTGTACGAGATCGACGCGTACAGCTCGGGGGCGATCAGCGGGTAACCGAAGGTGAGGCCGCCGCCGAGGCTGGCCTGAGCGAAGTCGCGGTAGTAGCGCTGCTGGTCGTACAGATCGATGCTGGCGTTGAACTTGCTGTCGAGGAAGTATGGCTCGAAGAAGTGGATGTTCACGAGCTGGCGCAGGCTGGAAAACTGGCCTTGCAGCGACAAGCTCTGGCCATTGCCGAACAGGTTGGCCTGCTGAATCTGCGCGGTGGCGATGAAGTTCTCGACGCTCGAGAAGCCGGCGCCGACCTGGAACGTGCCGGTGGGGCGCTCCGCCACCTCGATGTACACGTTCATCTTGTCGGGAGCGGAGCCTTGCTCCATCGACACGTCCACGCGCTCGAAGTAGCCGAGGGCGGTCACGCGGCGCTTGCTCTTCTCGAGCTTCGTCTCTTGGAACAGGCCCCCCTCGAACACCTCGAGCTCGCGGCGGATCACCTTGTCGCGCGTCTTGGCGTTGCCGCGCATTTCGATGCGCTCGAAGTGCACGAGCGGCCCGCGCTCCACCGGCACGATCACGTCCACCTCGTTGGTGGCGGGATCGAGCTGGGTCTGGGGGTTGGCGTCGACGTTCGCGTAGCCGTTGTCGCGGTACAGCGTGCGGATCGCCTGCAGATCCTCGAGCAACGCGGCGCGGTTGAAGAAGTCGCCCGTCTTGGCCCGGACCATCATGCGCAGGTCGCGGCGGCCCCCGATCGGCTCCACTTCTTTGCCGCCCTCGCCCCGCTCGTACACGCGCAGCTGCCGGATCTTGTAGCGCGGCCCTTCTTCGATCGTGATCGCGATTTCGATGCCGGTGCGATCGGGGGTGAGCATCACCCGCGGCGTGCTCACCGAAACCGCGAGGAAGCCGCGGTCGTAGTACATCGCGCTGATCACGGCGATGTCGCGCTCGAACGCGTCCTGGCGGAACGGGCCGCCGGAGCCGAAGGCGAGCAAGCCCGGATTGCCGATGAACATCAGCGAGCGCAGCTCTTCGGTCGGAATGCTCTCGTTGCCGATGAAGGTCACGCGCTTGACGCTGACCTGACCCTGCTCGCGGATCTTGAACTTGACCTCGACCTCGTTGTTCTTCTGAGGGATTGTCTCGCTCTCGACCTCGGCCAAGAAGTAGCCCTTCTCGGCGTACATATCGCGAATCTTCTGGATGCTGCGGCGAATGGCGGGCGGGCTCAGGATCGTGTTCGCCTTGAGCTCGATGCCCTCCTTCAAGTCGTCTTTTTCGAGCTCGCTGTTGCCTTCGAAGGTGACGGCGTTGACGCTCGGTCGCTCGCGCACCACGAAGCGGAGCACCACGCCTTCCTCGAGCCGCTCCAGATCGACCTCGATGTCGTCGAAGAAGCCGGAGCCGTAGAGCTCGCGAACGTCTTGCGTGAGCAGCTCCGGCGCGAACTCCTGACCGGTGCGCTCGCGAAGGTAGGTGACGACGTCTTCGGGAGTGATGCGCCGGTTACCGGCGACCACGATGCGCAAGATCGGCAGGCCGCGCGCGAGCTCCGCCTCGCTCTGAGGGAGTGGTGGCGCGCTGGGAGCCGAGGCACCGGGCGCCATCTGGGCGCGGGCTACCGTGGGCAGAAGCAGCGCGATGAGGGCGGCGAAGGTGACGAAAAGCTTCAGCACGGAGTCGAGGTTTCTCGGGGGGAAAGCGCAAACAGCGCGCCTGCGTTAGCCCAGACCAGCGCGGCCCTCAAGCTGAGGCACGGGCAGGGCGAAAATCGGCAAAAAGGAAGGGAATTTCGAGGGTTGCTTGTCGGTCAGGCGGCGCTTCAGCGGCGGCCGCGCGAACCTGGTAGCTGTATTTCTGCGGCCCATCGGCCAGCTCGGGCACTAGACGTCGAGGTCAGCGGCCTCGTCCGCGCGGTCCATGATGAAGTGGAATCGGGCCGACGCATCTTTACCCATCAGCTCTCCGAAGATGCGATCCGTCTCGAGCGCGTCGGCAATACCGACCTTCAGCATACGCCGAGTCCTGGGGTTGAGGGTCGTCTCCCAGAGCACCTTCGGCATCATCTCGCCGAGGCCTTTGAAGCGCGTGATCTCGGGCTTGGCGTTGCCTTTCTGCTTCTCCTTCAGCAGGCGATCGCGATCGGCGTCGTCGCCGGCCCAGTACGTCTCCTTGCCGATGTCGATGCGATACAGCGGCGGCACCGCCACGAAGACGCGACCTTGCTTCATCAGCTCGGGCATGTGCCGGTAGAGGAACGTCAAGAGCAGGGTAGTGATGTGGTGCCCGTCGGAGTCGGCGTCGGCCAACAGCACGACCCGCTGGTAGCGCACGCGCGAAAGGTCGAAATTGGCGCCGATGCCGCCGCCCAGCGCCGTCACCAGATCCGCCAGCTCCTTGTTCTCGAGCACCTTGGCGAGCGTCAGGCCTTCCGTGTTCAGCACCTTGCCGCGCAGCGGCAATATCGCCTGCGTATTGCGGTCCCGGCCCTGCTTGGCGGAGCCGCCGGCGGACTCACCCTCGACGATGAACAGCTCGGTGTTCTCGCGGTTGTTCGACAGGCAATCCGCCAGCTTACCGGGCAAGGTGAGGCGCCCGCTCGTGGCCGTCTTGCGCGACACCGACGCCGACGCGGCGCGCGACGCTTCGCGGGCGCGGGCGGACAGGATGATGCGCGCCACGATCTGCTCGGCGACGCTGCGGTTGGAGTTCAGCCACTGCTCGAGCGCGGGGCGCACCGCGCCGTCCACGATCGACTGCAGCTCGGGGTTGTTGAGGCGATCCTTGGTTTGACCCTGAAACTGTGGCTCGGCGATGAAGACGCTCAGGACGCCCAGCACGCCTTCGCGGATGTCCTCGGCGGCGATGCTCACGCCGCGCGGGGCCAGGTTGTGGGTTTCGATGTAGTTGCGCACCGCTTTGGCGACGCCCGAGCGCAGGCCGTTCTCGTGGGTACCGCCGGAGCCGGTCGGGATGCCGTTGACGAAGCTGCGCAACGACTCGTCGGTGCTCTCGGTCCACAAGAAAGCGGCCTCGATGCGCGTCTCGCCGTCCTTGTTGATCACGAACGGCGGGTCGTGCACCGCCTTCTTCTGTGATTTGCCGGTGAGGGCGCGCACGTAGTCGACGATGCCCTCCGCGTGCAAAAAGTCGTGCTTTTGCCCGGCGTGCTCGTCGTTGAAGCGGACCTTCAGCCCGCGGTGCAAGAAGCTCGCGATCTCGAGGCGCTCGCGGATCGTGTCGCCCGAAAACTCGATCTTGGGGAAGATCGTGGGGTCCGGCTTGAAGAACACGCTCGTGCCGCTGCCGCGGGCGGGGCCGACCTTCTGCAGCTTGCCGGTGGCCTTGCCCTGCTTGAACTCCATCTGCCACTCGGAGCCGTCGCGCTTCACGTTGACGACCAGCTTCGAGGACAGCGCGTTGACGACGGACGCACCCACGCCGTGCAAACCACCGGACGTCTTGTAGTTGCCTTGCTCGAACTTACCGCCGGCGTGGAGCACGGTGAAGACGATCTCGAGCGCCGGCTTCTTGAGCTTGGTGTTCAGCTCCACCGGCACGCCGCGGCCGTTGTCGACGACGGTCACGCTCTGCCCGTCTTTGTGCAGCGTGACGTTGATCTCGGAGGCGTGCCCGTTCATCGCCTCGTCGACGGAGTTATCGAAGATCTCCCAGACCAGATGGTGGAGGCCGGCGCTGCCGACGCCGCCGATGTACATGCCGGGGCGCTTGCGGACGGGCTCGAGGCCCTCCAGCACCTGGATATCGTCACCGGTGTATTTGTTGCTTGCCATGCGGGTTTCTCGTTACGCCTCGAGCGGGGGAGGGGCCTCGGGCACGCTCGGGACCGCGCGCACGAGCGTGCCGCGCTTCAAGATTTCGTGGCCCTTGCCGCCGCGGCCGCTGGGCTTGTACTTGGCGGCGCTCACGCGCTGCTCGCCGCCGCCCGAGCTCTCGAGCACCAGCGCGTCGTCGGACCGCTTGGCGACCATGAAGCCGACGACCTGATCGTCGTCGTCGAGCTTGATCAACACGACGCCCTTACCGGGGCCGTTGAGGTAGTTGACGTCTTCGACCGGCGCCAGCAGCGCGCGGCGTTGCTTGGTCGCGCAAATCGCGATCTCTTTGCCGGACGCCTTGCCCACGCCCACGACCTCGAAGCCTTCGGCAGGCTTGGCATAGCGCCGGCCCGCGCGCGTGCTCGGCTCCACGAACGGCGACAACCCGAAGCTGAGCGCGTAGCCGTCGCTGGTGGCGGCGACGCCGTAGGTCTTGGGACGTTTGCCCTCGCGTTCGGCGATGTCGCCGACGACGCGCGGATCCAGCGACAGGGCGGCGATGATGCGCTCGCCGTCCTTGAGCTTGAACAGCTTCTGGATCGGCTCGCCGTAGCCGCTCGTCGCGGGCACGTCGATGATACGGCAGGTGTAGGCGGTCCCGAAATTCGAGAGGAAGACGCAGCTGGCGCGGGTCGAGCCGATCTCGCAGGCGAGCACCGCGTCCCCCTCGCGCAGGCGGGTGCTGGCCAGATCTTTGATCTCCTTCTGGCGCTTGATCCAGCCGTCGCTGGTGCAGAGCACGTAGGCGTCCTCGGCGACGATCAGCTCTTCTTCACTGAACTCCTGCTCGCTCTGCAGCTCCTGGATCTGGGTGCGGCGCTTGCCGACGGCGCCGAAGCGCGCGAGCAGCTCGCTCAGCTCCTGGCGCACGATGCCCCAGCGGCCCTTCGACTCTTCCTCTTCGAGCAGGCCGCGGATCTCCTTGCTGCGCTTGCGCTTGTCCTTGAGCTCCTTCTGAATCACCAGGATCTCGAGGCGCGCCAAGCGGTACAGCTTGAGCTCCAGGATGGCGTCGGTCTGCTCGTCGTCGAGCTTGAACTTGGCCATGATCTTCTCCGCCGCGTCGGCCTTGCCCTCGGAGGCGCGAATGATCTTGATGATCTGGTCGAGCGCGTCGAAGACCTTCTCGAAGCCTTCCAAGATGTGGATACGCTTGGCGAGCGCCTTGAGCTCGTGACCCAGGCGCCGCGTGACGACCTCCAGTCGAAAGTGCAGGAAGTGCCAGAGCATCTGCGCCAGATCGATGCGCTCGGGCCGGCCGACCTCGGGGTTCTCGGTCGGAATCAAGCACGTCATGTTGACCGCGAAGTTGATCTGCAGCGGCGTGTGCTTGAACAAGTAGGCCAGCACCTTGTGCGGATCGGCCTCTTTCTTGAGCTCGAGCTCGATGCACACCTCGTCCGTCGACACGTCCTTGACGTCGACCAGCAGCGGCATCTTGCGCGCGAGGGCCACGTCCGCGATGCGCGTCACCAGATCGGCCTTGTTGACGGTGTACGGAATGCTGGTGATGTGCACGATTTGCGCGGACTTCGTGGGCTGAGCCAGCTGCCACGTGCCGCGCAGCTTGAGCGAGCCCTGGCCCGTCTCGTACACCGACTTGATCTCCTCGCTCGAAGAGACGACCTGACCGCCGGTGGGAAAATCCGGTCCTTTGATCGTGCGACACAGCTCGCGCGTCGAGAGCTGCTTGCCGTCCACGAGCGCGTCGAGCAGGCGGATCGCGGCGTTCACGACCTCTTCCGGGTTGTGAGGCGGAATGTTCGTCGCCATCCCGACCGCGATGCCGGTCGCGCCGTTGACGAGCAGGTTCGGCATCGCCGCCGGCAGCACCACCGGCTCGGTCTTGGTGCCGTCGTAGTTCGGCCGAAAATGGACGGTGTCTTGCTCGATCTCTTGCAGCAGCTCGTGCGCGAGCGGGGCGAGCCGGCACTCCGTGTAACGGAACGCGGCCGCCGGATCGCCGTCGAGCGAGCCGAAGTTGCCGGAGCCGTCGATCATCAGTGCTCGCAGCGCGAACGGCTGGGCCATGCGCACCAGCGCGTCGTAGATCGAGGCGTCGCCGTGGGGGTGATAGTTACCCATCACGTCGCCGACGACCTTGGCGCACTTGCGGTGCTTGGCGTCGGCGCGCAGCCCCTGCTGCCACATGGTGTAGAGGATGCGGCGCTGCACCGGCTTCAAGCCGTCGCGCACATCCGGGAG
>Ga0164241_10000800_pt1 | contig 47164 bp, 40 predicted proteins | sample OricomyardsoilBY_FD_108780 | JGI IMG/M metagenome (GOLD analysis project Ga0164241, IMG submission 108780) | Backyard soil microbial communities from Emeryville, California, USA - Original compost - Back yard soil (BY) | ecosystem: Environmental > Terrestrial > Soil > Unclassified | place: USA... | reverse complement strand
TCGGATAGGCCATCCGGTCGTTGGGGAAGAAACCCTGGCAGGTGGGGTGGAACTTGAAACCACTGATGCCGTCGGCGATCAGCTTCTTCACCTCGCGGAGACCCATCTTGCCCTTGTGCGGATCCACACTGCCGAAGGCCATCATCATGTCGGAGTTGGCCTTGGCCGCATCCAGCACTTCCTCGTTGGGAATGCGGCGCCGGCCGATCTCGAACTCGGTATCCACCGTGAACATCACCAGGCCGATCTTCTGCTGGCGGTAGAACTCCACCGTCTCGGGAATCGTGGGCGGCGCGCCGGATTTGAAGTATTTCTTCTTCTGCTCTTCGATCTCCTGCGCGTAGTCGTCGTCAGGCTGGCGGCAGGAAATTTCGGCGTGGGTGTGGACGTCGATGGCGATCAGGTCTTGGTATTTCATGGGCGCGGATTTTGCCACAAACGCGCCGCGGCAGGCCCTGCGGCAGGTGCCGCTTGCGCCCCGTGCGGCTATCGCTACCGCGACTGCAAGTTACTGATCACGGCATCATCTACATGCAGCTCGGTATCCAGCACCAAGCGCTCCTGGCGCAGCTGCAGCTCGTGGATGACATACATCAGGATGATGCTGGCGATCAGCGCGACGAAGGTGGAATTGAAGGACACGCCCAGGCCGCTGGTCACCGCGCTGGTGTCGCCGCGGATGGCCAGCTGCGCGCCGGCGAGTGCGTTGCCGATGCCGCGCACCGTGCCGACGAAGCCGATGGCGGGAATGGCCCAGACGCAGAAGCGGATGACGGCGAGTTCGGAATCGAGGCGGGCCGCTTCGGATTCGCAGTAGTCGTGAACGGTGGTGGCAGCGTCCTGGACGTTGGCGGTTTCGCCGAAGCGCTTGAGGGCGCGGCGGATGGTGCGGGCGGGGATGAGGTCGCGTTCCGCGGTGGGAAGTTCCTCGAGCTTGTGGGAGTACTCGCGGACGTCGGAGGGGAGGATGCGGTAGCCCTGGGGGACGCGGAGCAGGCCGGCGTCGAGTTGGCGGCGGTGTTTGCTCAGGGCGTGGACCTTCATGGCGGCAAGGCCCAGGGCCCAGAGGGCGAGGATGACGCAGACCTCTTGCTCGGGGTTTTCGAGGACTACCCAGACCGTGCGTTGGGGTTTATAGGCGGGATTCGCGGCTTGCTTGGCGTGTTCGGCGGCGGCCCAGCCTTCGGCCACGGGGCGGACGTAGAAGGTATAGGCGGCGTGGATGAGAAAGGCTACGACCAGAAGGAGGCCGAAGGTCTGGAGGCGGTCGCGGGTGTAGCGTTCGCGCATGGGCGAATCCTAACCCAAGTCACGAGTCCATCAGCGCCAGCAGTTCCTTGGTCTTGGCCTGCATCAACGCCTCGTCGCCGCGGGACTCTACGTTCAATCGGACCAGCGGTTCAGTGTTCGAGGCGCGCAGATTGAAGCGCCAGGTGTCGAATTCCATCGACAAGCCATCGGTGTAATCTACCGAGCTGGCCTGCGCCTTGTAAGTTGCCTCGGCTCTCGCCAAGACGGCTTTGGCACCGCCCTTCTCCGGCGCCAGCTTGCGATTGATCTCGCCGCTGGCCGGGTACATCTTCATGCGCTCACCCACGAGCTGCGAGAGGCTCTTGCCGGTCTCGCTGATCACCTGCAATACGATGAGCCAGGGGATCATGCCGGAATCTGCGTACGCGAAGTCGCGGAAATAGTGGTGTGCGCTCATCTCTCCGCCATAGGCCCCGTCACACTCACGCATCACCTGCTTTATGAAGGCGTGGCCCGACTTCGACAGCACCGCTTTGCCACCATTCTTTGTCACGATATCGAGTGTGTTCCAGGTAAGGCGCGGGTCGTGCACGATGCGCGCGCCCTTCTCGCGCCGCAGGAACACCTCAGCCAGCAGGCCAACTAGGTAGTAGCCCTCAATGAAGGTGCCGTGTTCATCGAAGAAGAAGCAACGATCAAAGTCGCCATCCCAAGCCAGACCCACATCGGCCTTGTGCTGACGTATGGCGTCGATGGTGGCCTGGCGATTCTCTTCCAGCATCGGATTCGGCACGCCGTGGGGGAAAGTGCCGTCCGGGTTGTGGTGGATCTTGATGAACTGGAACGGCAGCTGCGGCTCCAGGCGGTCGATCACCATGCCCGCTCCGCCGTTGCCGGCGTTCACCACCACCTTCAGCGGCTTGAGTTTGGCTCGATCCACATACCCCAACAGATGCGCGTCGTAGCGCGAATTCATGTCCAGCGAGGTCACCCGGCCCGAAGCACCGGCCTTCGACGGCAACTGATTCGTTTCGATCAGTTTCGCCATTTCCATCAGGCCAGTGTCCGCACTGATCGGCTTGCTCTGCTCGCGCACGAACTTCATGCCGTTGTAGTCGGGCGGGTTGTGACTGGCGGTGACCATGATGCCGCCGTCGAAACCGCCGGAGAATGTGGCGAAGTAGACGCCTTCCGTGCCGCACAGGCCAATGTCGTAGACATCCACACCTGAGTCGGTCAGGCCACGGATCAACGCTTGGCAGAGTAGCCCGCTAGAGAGGCGGATATCGCGGCCCACGCAGACCCGCTTGGGGTTCAGGAAGGCCACATAGGCCTGGCCGATCTTGTAAGCCAGATCCTCGTTAAGCTCGGTGGGGATGCGTCCGCGGACGTCGTAGGCTTTGAAGGCGGTAAGAACGGTCATCTTGCGAAGTCTACCGCAGACACGGGTGCCTCAACGCCAGGGCGTTCGACTCAAGGAGCCCGGCCCGGCCCTGACTTACCGACTCCGGCGTTGATTGAACAGCGATACCCGCCTGACGCCAGATTCGAGATCACCAGCCGCAGCATCCCGGATAGTTGTCAACCAGCCAGCCGTCCGCACAAGACCCTCGCGAAAGCCACGAGCGCAAACCCAACCTGTCGCGGTCTTGAGTTTGGTTGAGTCGAGAACAATCCGCGGCACATCGAAAGGCCTGCCCGGCATCCACTGCACTCGCGGGGTTACATTTAGAGCCGTCGCAATCTCGTCGATCAGCTGCCGCAAAGACAGGCCAACCCCCGACCCTGCATTGAATATGCCACTGATCGGCTTTGTTGTGGCCAAGTACACGGCATCGGCAACGTCACCGGCGTAGATGAAATCCCTTATGACACTCCCGTCACCCCACACCTCGATGGGTTGGTCATTGATCGCGCGATGCAGGAACACTGTCGCCGCACCAAGCGCGGCTTCCGGATTCTGCCGTTCCCCGAAAGGATTCGAGACTCGCAAGGAGACAAAGTCGAGTCCGTGAAGCTGTCGATAGATGTGCAAGTAGTGTTCGATGCTCAACTTGCTGACTGCGTAGGAACACAGTGGGTGAACGGGGTGTTGTTCCGTCACAGAAGGCGCGTCCCCAATGTTGCCGTATATGGTTCCACCCGAGGACAGGAAAACGACCTTCTGAACCTTGTGCTTCACGCAAAGATCCAGCATGTGAACGGTATTTATTACGTTCGACTGAATATCAAACTCAGGTGAAGTGTTCGAGCTCTTCGGCGTCGTGGTACTGACGAAATGCAATACCGCATCGAAGCCGACGGAAATGACTTCCTCCAGAGCGCCGACGTTACCTAGATCTCCAATGTAGTATTTCACCCGTGAGGGCTTTCGACGGTACCGCTCGCTACTCAGATCGTAGACGGTGACTTCGTTGCCGGCCTCGAGAAAACGATCGACCGCATGGGAGCCGAGGAACCCGGAACCGCCGAGGATGAGCACTCTCATAATTGGATACCCAGAATCTCGCTGCTCTCAGTTTCAGTGAACGTTTCGGCGCAGCACCACACCACAGAATGTGCGCCAAAGTATCCGAAGGTCTATCCGCATGCCACGCATGCGAATGTACCCTAGGTCCAGTTCGATGGTCTCGCGTTTTGTCAGCCGGTCACGTCCGGTGCATTTTGAGATACACGTAACGCCAGGCTTCACCGACAGATATTCAGCCCGGTAATCCCCATACAGTTCCAGCACATCCGGAATTTCCGGTCGCGGCCCGACAAGCGACATGTCACCCACTACCACGTTCCATAGATTGGGAAGCTCGTCGATACTTGTACGACGCGTAAACCTCCCGACGCGGGTCACGCGCGGATCATCGGCAAAGTGGAAGTAGAAATCGAGCCCCTTCTCCACTGAATAGTCGTACAGCTCCGGAAATCGCTGCCGCGCATCACGATACATGCCCCTGAGCTTCAAGATTCGAAATGGCTTGCCGTTCTTACCCAACCTCGTCTGCACGAAGAATGGCGAACCAGGAGATTCGATTGCTATGGCGAGAGCTGCAGCTATGACGATGGGCGCGCTTGCCACCAGCAATACACTGCCCAACGACAAGTCTAGAGCCCGCTTCATTTGCTCAAACGCAAGCTTCAATCTCGACGCACCCTCTACGGCGCCTCCAACCGCGCCGCCCCTTTGTCCACCTAACGTTGTCGAACTCGGAAAAACGGCATCAATCAGGCGAGAGGTGCTCGACCGTCGTGTCGCCGGCCGCGCCGAAACAAGCTGAGGCAGACCGGGCTGTGGCGTCCCGCCAGGTTCGCCAATTCCATTTGGCTCGCGTCCTGCACCAGGCATAATTTCCAGACTCATCGTTGTTCCGCTCTCCCCAGCGGGGGCAGCATGTGGGAGGATAACCGAACCACTGCTACAAGACTTTGTCTTTATCTCCACTCAACTAACGCAACTCATGTTCACGCTAGAGACAGCACCTTGACAATCCTTGTGACTGGCGGCGCCGGCTTCATCGGCAGCAACTTTATACTCGACTGGCTCGCACAAAGCGATACACCAGTCGTGAATCTCGACCTGCTCACCTATGCCGGCAACCTTAGCAACTTGGCATCTCTGAAAGGCGATCCGCGGCACATTTTCGTGAAAGGTGATATCGGTGACCGTTCACTTGTCAACGAGTTGCTGAAAGGCTACAGGCCCCACGCCGTGCTCCATTTCGCCGCAGAAAGCCATGTGGACCGAAGTATCCACGGCCCGGAAGATTTCATTCGCACCAACGTCCTTGGGACCTATGTGATGCTGGAGGCCGCACGCCAATACTGGAGCGGCCTGCCGGCTGGTGATAGCAGCAACTTTCGCTTCCTTCACGTCAGCACGGACGAGGTTTACGGCACGCTTGGTCAGGGTGATGCTCCGTTCGTGGAAACACGGGCGTACGAACCCAATAGCCCGTACTCGGCGAGCAAGGCGGCAAGCGACCACCTTGTACGCGCTTGGAAGCACACGTATGGACTTCCGGTACTGACAACCAATTGCAGCAATAACTATGGCCCCTACCAGTTCCCGGAAAAGCTAATCCCCGTGGTCATCGTCAACGCACTGGCCGGCAGGCCACTGCCTGTCTACGGCGACGGCCGTCAGGTCCGCGACTGGCTCTACGTCGCAGATCACTGCAGCGCCATCAGGCGCGTTCTGGTTCAAGGTCGAGTGGGCGAGACGTACAACGTGGGCGGCTGGAACGAGCAGACCAACATCGACGTCGTGCGGATGATCTGTGGCATGTTGGACGAGTTGCGGCCCGCGGCGAGCGGTTCATATTCGCGACTGATCACGCACGTGACCGATCGGCCCGGACACGACCGTCGCTACTCCATCGATGCCCGCAAGATCGAGCGTGAACTCGGCTGGCGCCCTGCCGAGACCTTTGCCACCGGCCTGCGCAAGACCGTGGCGTGGTACTTGGCCAACCCACAGTGGCTTGCCAACGTGCAATCCGGTGGCTACCGCGACTGGATGAACCTGAACTACGGCCCCAGGACTGCGACTTGAAGCTGCTGCTGCTCGGACCTAACGGCCAAGTCGGCTGGGAACTGCGACGCGCGCTCGCGCCCCTTGGACAGGTCGTGGTCGCGGATCGCACTACGGGCCCTGCAGTTGCAGGGGATCTGGCGCATATCGAGGCGCTGCGGGATGCCGTCCTGCGTGAACAACCCCAAGTCATCGTCAACGCGGCGGCCTACACTGCCGTTGACAAAGCCGAGCAGGAACCGGCGCTGGCGCGCCTCGTGAACGCCACAGCTCCCGGCGTACTTGCGCATGCCGCTGCATCCTGCGGCGCGTGGCTGGTCCACTACAGTACAGACTACGTATTCGACGGGTCGGGAACCGCGGAATGGCGCGAAGATGACCCGACGAAACCACTGAGCGTCTATGGCAAGACCAAACTCGAAGGGGAGGAGCTGATCCGGCAAAGCGGCTGTAAGCACCTTCTCTTCCGCACCTGCTGGGTCTACGCAAGCCGCGGCAAGAACTTCCTGCGCACCATGATGCGCCTAGCCACGGAGCGGGACCAATTGAAAATCGTGGACGATCAGCACGGTGCGCCGACGTCCGCCGAGCTCATCGCCGATGTCACGGCCCATGCTCTTCGGCTGGCTTCGCAGGGCAAGCACCCAGGCGGCACGTACCACCTAGCCGCCGCCGGCACGACCAGCTGGCACGAGTACGCACACTTCCTAATAGGCACTGCCCGCGCGACCGGCCATCCGGTGCGCGTCGCCGACGACGCCATCGCTGCATGCCGCACAGCAGACTTCCCAACTCCGGCGCGTCGGCCGCAGAATTCGCGACTGGCCACGGACAAACTGTGCACTACATTTGGCGTGACCCTGCCGCCCTGGCAGGACGGCGTGTGGCGCGCAGTACAGGAGTTGTGCGTCAAATGAAACGCAAAGGCATCATCCTCGCGGGCGGCGCTGGTACACGGCTGCATCCGGCTACGCTCGCCGTAAGCAAGCAGCTGTTGCCGGTCTATGACAAGCCGATGATCTACTACCCGCTGACAACCCTGATGCTGGCGGGCATCCGTGAAGTACTTATCATCAGCACGCCGCAGGACACACCGCGCTTCGCAGAACTGCTGGGTAACGGCAGTCGCTGGGGCATGAACCTCTCTTACTGCGTTCAACCCAGTCCTGACGGCCTGGCGCAGGCTTTCATCCTCGGACGTCAGTTCGTGGGCGGAGACCCCAGCACTCTGGTGCTCGGCGACAACATCTTCTACGGACACGACCTCGTTACGCTGCTGCAGGGAGCTGCGACCAGGGAATCCGGCGCAACGGTATTCGCGTACCACGTTGCCGACCCAGAAAGATACGGCGTTGTGGCCTTTGACGAGAAGCGGCGCGCACTCAGCATCGAAGAGAAGCCCAAACAGCCCAGGAGCAGCTACGCTGTGACTGGCCTGTACTTCTATGACAATCAAGTCTGCGACATTGCCGCAGCTATCCGACCTAGCGCGCGCGGCGAGCTGGAGATTTCGGAGGTCAATGCCACCTACCTCGCCCGTCAGCAGCTCGCGGTGGAAATCATGGGTCGAGGTTACGCGTGGCTGGATACCGGCACCCACGACAGCCTGATGGAAGCCGGTCAGTTCATTGCAACACTCGAGAAACGGCAAGGCTTCAAGATCGCCTGCCCGGAGGAGATTGCCTTTAGGGCTGGCTGGATCGACGCCGCGCAACTGGAGTATCTGGCAGCGCCATTGCTGAAGAACGGCTACGGTCAATACCTGCAGAGCCTGTTGGCGTAGCGCAATCTGGATTCGCGACTTGGACGGAGTTGAAAACATGAGTCGCTATTTCGACCTGGGAAGAACGCCCTGCCGTCAAGTCTTCAGCGATAACGTCGAATACGCCCTGCGGCAGCTCACCAGCCCGCAAATCTTCGACCATGTGTAGGCCCTGCCCAGACTGTTATTGGCGCTGCGCGCACAGATTGACGCCGCTCGCCGGAAAACGCGCCGCCGTTTCCTGCTCGCGATCAGTCTTGGGCCCACCCGCAACATCCCGAAAGTCCATGCCGACAACTTGCTGAACATGCAGGATATCCAATGAAGGTCACTCCGACAGAATTGCCAGAAGTCCTCCTGCTGGAGCCCACGGTCCACGGCGACTCGCGCGGGTTCTTCATGGAGAGCTATAACGAGCGCGTATTCCGCCAGATCACGGGGCTCGAAGTGCATTTCGTACAGGACAACCACTCACGCTCGGCGCGGGGTGTGCTGCGCGGCCTGCACTACCAGTTGCCTCCACATGCGCAAGGAAAGCTTGTGCGCGTGGTGTCTGGCAACGTGTTCGATGTCGCTGTGGACATGCGGCGCAGCAGTCCGCACTTCGGAAAGTGGGTAGGACACGAACTGAGCGCAGAGAACCGTCGACAGTTGTGGATTCCACCGGGCTTTGCACATGGATTTCTCGTGCAGAGCGAGAGCGCGGATTTCCTGTATAAAACGACGGACCATCAAGCATCACACGCCGAACGGTCCGTTAGATGGAATGACCAGCGGATCGGCATCGCATGGCCACTCATACCCGGGATGGAAGTCATAGTTTCTGGCAAGGATGCTTGCGCGCCGACGCTGCAGCAAGCAGAGGCGTTTCAAGATTCAACCGAAATGCTGCTGCATAGACAGACACCAACCACCTCACTTCCGGCTTTGTCAGCGATAGAAACAAACTGAATCCGGTTGGCGAATAGTCGGACGGCATTCACACCTGCACACACCGAAATGGGTAGCTATAACTGCGTTCTCATCGCCCCCAAGTTTTTTGGATATGGACAAGCCATTAAAAAAGCGATGGCCGCCCACGGACTGAATGCGCTCCTGTTCAGCGACCTCCCCTCAGACGACACCTTTACAAAGTCACTGATCAGAATTTCCCCAAGGCTCGCAAAGAGACGATCGGACGCGTACTTTTCCGCAATCACAAGCGAATGCATGTCGCATCCCATTCAAGAGGTGCTGGTCATCAAAGGACAGGCGTTCTCTACAGAAGCCATCCTGCGGATGCGCGCCGCCATCCCCAACGCGCGGTTCACACTGTATTTTTGGGATAGCTACTTGAACATGTCTCGTGACGCCAAAAGCAAGGTGTCACTGTTTGACCGCACGTTGAGCTTTGATCCAGGGGATGTACTTCGTGACCCGCGATTGCAGTACCGGCCGCTTTTCTATCTAAGCGACTACAGAGAAATCACGCCGCAGGCTGCAGACATTGATCTCCTTTTCGTCGGAACGATGCATTCCGACCGTTACCGCGTCATCAAACGCATACATAAAGCGCTCCCCCGGACTGCTGTCTTCAGCAAGAACCTGTATTTCGCTTCGCCAACCATCTATCAAGCACGGCGCATTTTCGACCCTTCATATTGGGGAACGAAGCCTTCCGACTTCCGCTTCACGCCAGTGCCGGCCCAGGAGATCAAGCTCCTTCTCAGGAGAAGCCGCATCGTGCTGGACATTGAGCGCCCAATACAGTCCGGCCTGACCATAAGAACACTGGAGGCCATTGCAGCGGGCAAGAAACTCGTGACGACCAACCCTCATGCCGCCACATCCGATCTGTACCGTCCAGAAAATATTCTGGTGATCGACCGGAACTCCGTGGTCATCCCTCAAGAGTTTATTGCCACGCCATTCCAGCCACACTCGAGAGCCACAATTGAAAAATATTCGATAGACAGTTGGCTCGCCGATGTCCTACCGGGACGTGTCGCGCAGACAGGTGTCCCCATGACAATGACATAATCTGGGCCAGGGTCAACGCAAATGCGCAGTCAACCAGCCGGAAAGCCCGAGACGCAACCTTCGCGAACCACCGAACCGCGACGCCTGCTTCACAACGCCGCAGGAATCATCGGGCTTTACGCGGTATTGGTTCTATACATGTTCGCGCAGCGTTACATGCTCGAACACTGGCTCTCCAAGACATACTCCTATTTTCTCATGGCCTACGACAATTGGAGGTCAGACACCTATTTCTGGATTTGCATCTTGACGCCACTTTCGGTTCTGCCGACAGGTTCACGTCTGGAAAGCGCTTCGCATTTCATCCTTCCTATTTTCATGACGTTCGTGTGCTTGCCGACCCCGCTTTTCCTCGTGCACTTCGTTCCCGAGGCCGTATATTGGCCCTTCTATGGCTGCCTCTTTCTCTCCTACGCCATCCTGGCCGTCTCTACTCGCCTGACCTTCAAACGAATTCCGTCGCCTCTCACAGAGCGCGGATACGTGAAACTTCTTGCGGCAACTCTGATTCTCTTCGCGATCGTGTTTGCCGTTGGAGGCACGCAGAGTTTTCATCTGGTGGACTTCGCTCGTTTGTACGAGGTTCGATATTCTGACGAAGCAGCCGGTGTATTGGTTCAACGGTTTGCTGTTCTTTACGTCTTTTGCTTCGGCGGCTTGTTCTTCTCGTTGTGCCTGATGTTCAAAAGGAAGTTTCTGGCCGTCCTGACGATGCTGGTATACGTAGTCTGCTACGGACTGCTTCAGTACAAGGCCGCCATATTGGCGCCCTTTTGGTTCGCTTACATTTACGTACTCGTCAAGTATTTCAACCGCACTTCGGCGATCAAGTACTATCTCGCGCTGGCAATTCCCTTGTATGTCGGAGTTGTTGTTTTCATGCTTTTCCCGAGTGGTGCCAACGCAGGCGGCAACCTATTGGAGTTTGCTTTTCTGGGGTTGGTGGTGTTCCGCCTCTACGGTGTAACGGCCAATGCAACGGGGCTTTACTACACTTACTTTCAGAGTCACGAGCACACTTATTGGTCTCACATTACGGGCATAAACTTCTTCGTGGATTATCCCTATGGAGACCATACCGTAGCCATCGAGATGGAGCGATTTTATGGACTGGGAAATTACAATTCGAGCTTTATTGCAACCGAAGGCATCGCTTCATACGGCTACCAGGCGCTTCCGGTCGTATCACTTGTCGTTGGTGCGCTGTTTGTCATTATGAACACAGCCGCTCGTGGCATCGGCCCTCAGGTATTGGCATTATTGATGATCATGCCCGGTCTCCTGATCGATGAACGCCCCCTGGGAACCAGCTTGCTTACGGGCGGCCTCATCTTCCTGGTGCTGTACTTGGCGTGGATGCCTCGAAACTGGTTGGCGCGTTCGCAAGACATCTGAAGTGATGCAGCCCTGCCCGTAAAGGCTTGTACCAAGCGACCGCCACTTCGAGAGCTACGAACCCTGGTAAGGGCAACGATGGCAGAGTGCGTCGCAGTGATATCTCGTCAGAACCGCAAGTCTTGCAATGGAATCGGGACGGCATTCCAGCTTGTATTGCAGCCAGCGGTGTCGTACTGGAAATCGAATACGACTTGATGATTGCTATTTAGTCCCACAAGCCGTGAGTGGGTTCCATTATCTGCGTAGGCATAGTCCACCAGCACGGATCCATCAGAGGCTTCATAGGCGCTCCCGCAAACAGCCGAGTAGATCGACTTCCCGTAGTCGAATTCCCAAACTAGCGTTGCAGTCTTGTTTATTGGATCGATGGTGTAGGCAGAGACCGTACTATACGACCTGTTTGTCCCTACAGGAGCGCCGACCGGCTGGTTCAAGCTTGGATTCCCATTGTTGAATATCAATATCCGTCCATCTTTGGTTACGGACACGCTATGTTGGCCGATCGGATAGGTGCCGGTGTTCGCAAGGAGCAGCGCTTTGTCACGCAGGGAGGGGAATCGGTACCAGTACTTGGTTGGATCTCCCAATATCCATTTTATCGAACCTGTGATGTAGTCCAAATCGATGAGAAAGTTCTCACGACTTGAAACAATCAGTGAGTCATCGCTCTCATTGTAGGCTGCTGCGTTGGAATGGAACCAGTCAACACCTGGGCGTACAAACGCCGTCGCATCATCGCCGTTGATCACCATGTGGTCCGCAATAATCTTCGCCAGGTCCCACGCCTTTCCCATGCCAGTAACCGCATTGACTTCAACGATCGTGCTCTCGATGTCCGAAGGGGTATTAACTTCACCCAACAATTCATCTCGGCCTAAATCGAGGTTGTGATGAAAGTTAACGTAGCCAGTCGACGGATTGCTGCTTAGGGTGGTACGGGTTCCATCGAGCTCCAATCGAGTGATGTCGGTCGATGATTCATTGCCGACCACAAATCCACCATCAATGAAGTTCGACACGAAGCTGGAGGAAATCGCGCTGGACACCCACCGGATCTCTCCGTCAGTGTCTATGATTATCGGCCCGCCAAGCCGCGATTTCATTGCTAAATAGTCGAACCCCAGATCATCGGTGCCGCTCCTGCGCCTGAGGATCACGGGTGAAATCAATATTCCGCTGGAATCCGCGAAGGATTTCGTGGAGATAGCAAATAATCGAGTCTCATTCGAGCCGTCGGAATAGTTGAGAATCAAGATGACGGCATTCGAATATCCAGCGTAAAGGCCAAATACCGGCAGTGATATTTCATTCCGTGACGCAACGTATCCCCGCCCTTTGAGCGCGACAGCCGTGTAGGTGATGTGTATAGGCCTTGCGCTTGCGCCAGGCTTTGGCGCGATTGTGTACGACAGGGACTCCAGGGATGCGAGGGCGGAACCAGACAATCGTATTGTCTGAATGAATGGCATTGCACTGTTCTCCACCACAGAGGACTGCACATCGCTAGCGGAAGCTATCGTCGGAGGCGGTAGTGCCAGGGGCTCGCCAACGCCATTCCTGCTATCCCCCGTACATGCCGCCAGGAACACGCAGACAAATGCGGCAGGACCTGTGCTCGTGTATCGCAATATCGTCATTTGCGACGAGCATTGGACCGCCCGGGAGGGGGTCTAGTCAAGACGCAGACACGCGTTGTCGCGTCAAGCCCTTAGTCGAGTTGCCTGTGTTTCCGTGGAAAACCCGAACCACATATGCCTTAGCAGTACTCACAACAACCAGGCGATCCAACTTCGGATAAAAATGCTGGGTCAGTCCTGGACGCAAATCAACACGGGGCAATTCCAGTGGATCAAACAACGCCCTTGACCGCCACATACTCGATCGCGTCTACAAGTCGCACGCGGAAAGGCGCACCGTGAACTCGCGACGGACTTCTATTTCGCCAGCGCCGACGCAGGACTATGTATTGTGGAAGGCCTGTACTTGTCGACCAATTCCATGAACTCCGTCACCCGCTGGCGATATGTGTGGTGCGCGAGAGTGTGCTGCTGGCCGGCTTTCGCGATAGCTTCTCGCTCCGCGTCATGAGCCAGGTAGTACCGAATCTTGTCCACGCACTCGGCAGCAGATCGATACGTCTCTACATGCACCCCCGGCTGAAACAGTGTCGGCAGGTTCGGCAAATCATCGGTTAGCAGAAATGTTCCAACACCCGTTGCCTCGTAAAGCCGAACGTTGCCAGCCATGTCTTTAGCAGCGTCTATGTGCGAGTTGATCGTGATCTTGGACCGGCGAATGACGTTATACATGTCGCGACCCCAGGCCTCACCGCGCGCGCGCGCATAGAGCGGCGAACTTGCCGGAATACCCTTCAACCCAGAGAGATACAGATCGACCGGAAACGCGCGCGCCACGGCCTCCAGCAACTCAATCCGCTGCGCGTGGTTACTGGAGAGACCGCCGACGAAGGTCACGTCCAAATCCTTTGCTGGCGACTCTCCAAGCCGGTCCAGGACGACGGAATCAAATGCGAGGTGCCGTTGTTCCGCCGGGACGCCCTTACTGCGGAAAAATTCCACGACAGCCGGGATCAGCGAAATAGCGAACGTGTAAGGCCTCGGATCGAAGTTATCTGGCGGCTTGTTGCCGTGCTGCACGGCGATCACGCGGCCGGCCCTGCGTGCCCTCATCAGCACATCGCCGTTCACAAACTCCGGGACTTGATTAAGAATTACATCAGGGTTGATCTGCTCAATCTGGGCTTCGAGGATTTTCGTCTGATCGTCCGACAGTGTTGCGACGAAGCCGAGGGCGCGACCAAGCGGGGCGAGATACGGACGGAGCGGCAGGAGCCTCCGCTTCAAACCGACGATGAGTGAATTGGCTTCGAGCGGCGCCAACTCGGCGGCTGGTGGCGGCGCAGGCACTTTGATCCCATGCTCTCTGGCCCATGCCGATTGAGCCAGATGTTGTTGACGTAAATCTCGCAGGCCTCATGACCGAGGCCGGAGAAATTGCGGGAATATGCGTCTGCCACGCCGAACATGGAATCGAAACGCGCCTGCAGCTGCGTGCCGTAGCCCTGATGTTCGAGGCCGGGATTCGAGGTATAGTGCGATTTCATAAAGCTCTCGTAATCGGCCGTCAGTATCATGATCTTCATCCGCAAGCCCCCTCGGGAATCTCGTAAATGCTGAAGTCTCTGTTGCGCCCCGTCTTCAGGGCGGCGGTTCGGGTCTATGACCCTATCGTGCGTCAAAACATACACGGGGCCTCCGTGCTGCTGCCGATCTCCCACGGTTTACCCCGCTGCATCCAAGCCAACCCGTTCTACGACACAGCCTTGCCGGCTTGGTGCAAGTTCTTGGCGGATCGTTTGCCTGCGGCCACGCGTCTGTGCGTCATCGACGTCGGAGCGAATGTCGGGGATACCGCTGCGCTGATCGCGCATGCCGCGCCGAACACCGATTTCATTTGCATCGAGGCGGATCCAGCGTATCTGCCGCTGCTGGTGCGTAACACCAAAGGTCTCAGCGTCAAGATATTCGCTGTCGCCCTCGGCGATAAGACGACGACTTCGCACATGCAAATCGTCCACGCCCGTCGCGGCACCTCATCTATTTCCGAAGCCACGGACGGTTCGGAACTGAAGACCATGCGCTCGGACGATATCCTCGTGCAATCGCCAATGGCGCCGGACGTCCTGAAGATCGACACGGACGGGTTCGAAGGTCCGATCCTGCGCGGTGCTAAAAATATGTTGGCCACCCAAGGTACGAGCATCTTTATCGAGTTCTCGCCTTGGCATCTTGAGACCTATGGCAAGGAGCAGATGGGGCGTGAGCGACTTTATGATTCCCGACATTGACCTTCTCCGCATCAGCAAGGTTGTTTGGAGAAGACGTGGCGTGTCTCTCGCGGTGATGGGGGTCTTCATAGGCCTTGCCATCTTGTGGCTGCATATCGCAGAGAAAGAATACACTTCAAGTATGCTGATTGCGCCTGTGACAGGCAGCAGTCAGCCCAGCAGCAGCAGCGGCGGGCTCGGTGCGTTGGCTCGTCTGGGCGGTGTTGATCTTTCCAATCTCTCGGGAAACAACGGCCAGTATCGTTTGTTCATTAGCGCACTCAGGTCGCGTGATGCAGCCGATGTCCTGGCTCAGGATCAACAACTCATGCGCGGTCTGTTCCCAGCGCAATGGTCACAAGCCCAGGACCGTTGGAGCGAACCATCCGGAATTGTTCGACGCATCGTTCGCAGGACTGCTGCATTTTTGGGAATCCCGATCGAGCCGTGGCACCCGCCCTCGGGGGCGCAGGTCTACGATTTCCTTCTGGACAATCTGGAAATCGATGACGACCCAAAGAGCCCGGTGATTACCTTGCGAATAAAGTCTGCCACGCCAGAGGTTGTACAAGAACTTCTTGTGAAGCTGGCCAATGCAATAGATGCCCTGTTGCGCAAGCGCGCCCTCGCGTACTCGACTGACTACATCAAGTACCTCACTCTCGAACTGGATAAGGTCACCGTAAACGACTATCGTGCCGCGCTTATAAGTCATCTCTTCGATCAGGAACAAACTCGCATGATGGCCAGTGCGAACGTTTCCTTTGCGGCTCAGATATTCAGTGGCCCGTCCCGATCGAGCAAGCCCACGGCGCCCAAGAGCGTAATGATCTTGATCTTTTTTGCAGTTATTGGCGCACTCGCCGGAGCTGCAGCAGCGCTTATCGCAGATCGTAGGCAGTAAGACTCACCAATCAATCAGATCCCGTCAGGCATCCTTCCGCCCGCGACTGGATTCCAGCGAGACCAGTTTTAGGTCTGCAGCGACCATGTCTTGGACCAGCTGCACAAAGGTCGTTGTGTGCTTCCATCCAAGAATCCTGGCTGCCTTTGAGGGATCACCCAAGAGCACGTCCACTTCCGTTGGGCGGAAATAGCCTGGGTCGATTTCTATGAGGATCTCACCAGTTCTCTCGTCGATGCCTTTCTCGTCGGTTCCATTGCCTTTCCATACGATCGAGCGGCCGATGGCCTGGAACGCGAGTTCCGCGAATTCCCTCACGCTGTGCGTTTCGCCCGTGGCCAGAACGTAGTCGTCCGGTTCTGGTTGCTGCAGAATGCGCCACATGCCATCGACGTAATCACGAGCATCGCCCCAATCGCGTTTGGCATCCAGATTGCCCAGATAGATCTTCTTTGCAAGTCCATGGTGAATGGCGGCGACCGTGCGCGTGATTTTGCGCGTCACGAATGTTTCGCCGCGTGTTGGCCCTTCATGATTGAACAGGATGCCGTTCGAGGCATGCATGCCGTAGGCCTCGCGGTAGTTGACCGTTATCCAATAAGCATAGAGCTTGGCCGCCGCGTAAGGGCTGCGCGGATAGAACGGAGTCGTTTCGCTTTGGGGGATGGCCTGGACCTTGCCATAAAGCTCCGACGTGGACGCTTGATAAAATCGCGTTTCCTTTTCAAGATTCAGGATGCGTATGGCTTCCAGCAACCGCAAAGTACCTAGACCATCAGCATTGCCCGTATATTCCGGCGTCTCGAAACTGACTTGCACATGGCTTTGCGCAGCAAGGTTATAAATTTCCGCGGGCTGTATGTCCTGAATCAGGCGAATGATATTTGTGGGATCCGTCATGTCGCCATAATGTAGAAACAAACGCACGCCTTCTTCGTGCGGGTCGTGATAGAGATGATCAATGCGGCCGGTGTTGAAAGAAGAGGAACGCCGCCTCATGCCGTGCACGACGTAGCCCTTGCCGAGCAAGAGCTCGGCAAGGTACGCGCCATCCTGACCGGTAATCCCCGTGATGAATGCGACTTTTGGACGATCTGGCAAGACGCCTCCTACTGAAAATTCACGACAAATTTGCGATACAGGCCGAAGTCGCCAACAACGCCAGCCGACTCCAAAGACTCATGATCCATACTTCCCGATGAGCGTCAGCAGTTCCGCCAGACGCAGTCGATAAGTGTGATTCTGCAACGTGTGCTCTTGTCCTGCCTTCGCAATCACCTCGCGTTGTGTATCGCGTGCAAGATAGTATTTGATCTTGGCTATGCAGTCTTCCGCAGAATCGTAAGCCTCGACATGAACACCAGGCTTGAACAGTGTCGGCAAGTTGGGCAGATTGTCCGTCAAGAGAAAAGCACCTACTCCAGTTGCCTCGTATAGCCGCATGTTACCTGCCATCCCCTTCGCCGCATCGATGTGGGAATTCAAGGTAATCTTGGAACGGCGCAGTACATCGTACATATCACGACCCCAGACTTCGCCGCGCGCGCGGTCGTGCAGAGGGGATTTATTCGGAATGCCCTTGAAACTGGAAAGATACAAATCAATGGGAAGTTCGCGCGCAATCGCCTCGAGTAGGGCAATTCGCTTGCCGTGATTGGACGCAAGTCCGCCGACAAACGAAACATCTATCGTCTTTGCCGGTGCAGGCGGCAGGCGCTCCAGGACGCTGGAATCAAAAGCGAGGTGGCAGTTCTCGGCGGGCAACCCGCGCTGCCGGAAAAAGTCGACTACAGCCGGAATGAGCGAGATTCCGAATGTATATGGAGACGCATCAAAATCATCCGGTGGCCGGTTGCCATGCTGGACTATGGTTACCCTCCCCGGCCGTTTCACTTTCTGGATGATATCGGAGGTAACGACCTCTGGTATTTGATTCAGAATGACATCCGGATTTGCATCCTCGATCTGCGCCAGAAGGATTTGGCGCTCGACCGGCGACAATGTCAGCATGTACCCAAATTTTTTTGCCAGCGGGGCAAGGAAGCGCTTATAGGGATGCAGCCTGCGCTTCAGTCTCATGACGAATTCGTTGGAGTCCGTCGGTACCAGCTCGGTCGGCGACGGCGGTTTCGGCACAGACATGCCGCGCTCATGGGCCCATGCGCCTTGCAGCCAGATGTTGTTGACGTAGATTTCCGAGGCCTTATGGCCCAGTGCATCAAGATTGCGCGAGTAGAAGTCGGCAACACCAAATAGCGTGTCGAACCTTGCCTCGAGCTGGTCAGCGTAACTGGCAGCATGAAGATGAGGCTGGCGCACGTAGTGCCATTTCAGGAAACTCTCGTAGTCGGCAGTTAGAATCAGAATTCGCATAAACGCCTTTCGGGTGTACAGACGGAAGCGACCGTAGACTGCTGACCATCGTCGGGTCAGTCATGCGGATCAAAAGTTGGTAGTATAAGTCCGCACATATCGTTGCATGCGCCCATCTGAGGTCTGGAATCTTGAAGATCTTGTTCGAAAAGTTGCTAATTCATGGACGGGCACTGATCACCATTGGCAAGTCCGTTACTGAAGCAAAGATGCTTACAGCAAAACTTCTCGTGGATCGCATGGCCGAGCGGGGATTGCTCACTGATATCCAGAAGGCCGAGTTCAAGGTCTTTTCTCAATTCGGGGAAGACGGAATCATCCAGTACCTGATCCGACGGGCAGGGATTACGTCCGAGGAACGGAGTCTGGTGGAATTCGGTGCTGATTTCTATGGTGAAGCGAACACGCGCTTTCTGGTAATGAACGACAATTGGCGTGGATTGTTGATCGATGGCAGCGAGAAGAGCATCAGGACGATCCGCAAACAGCCGTTCTATTGGGCGCATGATTTATCAACTGTCACCGCCTTCATCGATGCAGACAATATCAACGACGTGATAGGCGGAGCAGGCTACAGGGGCAGGATTGGGCTCCTGAGCATCGATATCGACGGCAACGATTATTGGATCTGGGACAAGATCAGCGTCGTCGATCCGGTAATCGTGGTTATGGAATACAACAGCGTGTTTGGTCCCGACCGCGCCGTCACCGTACCCTATGATCCCAAATTCTATCGGCTCAACGCGCATTATTCCGGCTTGTATTTCGGCTGTTCGCTCAAGGCGCTGGAGATTGTCGCGAGGCGGAAAGGATACGCGCTTGTCGGATCAAACAGTGCGGGCAACAACGCATTCTTTGTCAAGCACGAACGGCTCAACGGTCAACCCGCGCTGACCTCCAAGCAGGCGTATGTGGAATCCCGTTTCCGGGAGTCTCGAGACCGGTCCGGTCGACTCACTTATGCTGCGGGAACCGCCCGGCTGAAGCAGATTGCCGATATGCCGCTCGTGGATGTCGAAGCAGGCACCACCATTCACGTTCGTGATTTGATCAATCAGGGAACCCTGAAAGATCAGCCATGACGCTAACGGTGGTAACGGCTAAATCAGGGGCTTAATGGCCCCAAATTCATGGGCCTGAGGAAGATTCGTTGAACCTGATTACGAAATACGCCAATGCTGGTGCAATAAGGCGTTTGCGCAAGCACGTGCTGCCAAATATCGGCTATCTGATTACCAAATCTCAATTGCGTCGGTGCCGGGCTTGTCAAAAGTCGGCGCTGTTCCTTCAGTTCGGCCCAGACGAAGAATACCGATTGTGCCTGCGGTGTAGCGCCAACCTGCGATACGAATTGCAGGCAGAATATTTGCGGGAAACATTTCGTCCGGAGAGTCTCGATATCCTCGAGCTGGACCCAGCTTCGCCTCTGCGGCCGTTCTTGTCCGCCGCTCGTTCCTATACGCCTTCCTATTACAGACCCGATCTCGAGCGTGGCTCTGTTCGCGCAGACGGCGCGCGCGTGGAAGATATAACCAATCTGACTTTCTCCGACGCGAGCCTTGATCTGATCGTTTCAAGCGACGTATTGGAGCATGTACCGGATGCCACCGCCGCATTTCGGGAAAGCTTCCGGGTCCTGAGGCCAGGCGGGGCTCATGTCTTCACCGTCCCCTTCGAACCCCTGACCATCCGGCGTGCGACCATCGAGGATGGGCAGCTTCGGCATTTTGCTGAACCTGAGTACCACTCCGATCCACTAGATCCCAAGGGAATACTCGCATTCTGGCACTACGGACCGGATTTGCAGGAGCAATTCGGGGGAACCGGACTGATGTTTTCCCTGGTTAAAGGGCCAGAGGGAACTCGCCGAAGCATCGTCTGGATAGCGCGGAAACCCTGAATCGCCAAATATTCAACGGCGCGTCGCTGTGATCATCAAGCGATCGAATGCAGCGTTGAAGTTGAACAATGCATTGTATGCGTCTCGTGCTCGCTGCGAGTAGGTGTCGTAGTCAGCAGCTATTCTTGCCAATGCCGCGCCAACCCCTTCAAGGGTCGGCGTCCAGATGCCGCACCCCCACTCCGTGAGGATGGGAGGGCTTTGTGGCATCAATACGACGATGGGTAGTCCATGTCGCAAATAATAAACCAGCTTGCCAGACGAAGCCCACGCAGTGGCCTCGTTGGGCTCAACAGTTTGATAGCAAACCACTCCAATATCGGCGCTGGCGTAGATCGTATCGACTTCGTCAAAAGCGACTGGTTTTAATGACATAAAGACCCGACCTGCGCCAGCTCGTTCAACAGCCTGCAGGTAGGGCTCGTCAGGATCACGTGCCTGTCTCTCATGGAATATCAGAATGAAATCGTCCGGCCATGCGGGTACGGTTTGCGCAATCTCGAGGCTCATGAGTGATGTGCTGATGAACCCAGCGTGGAGAACAATCCGCGTCTTCGGTGGAATGCGAAACCTTTCGCGAAAGTAGTCTCGCCTCAACTCCCGAGGAAGGGGCTGGGAAGGCGCATTAGGCACCTCAACGTATCGGGATAGCGGCCGTTGCAGGTCCTCTTCCAAAAGTGCACGACGGACAGAGGATTGAACAACGACTGCTTGTGCCTGCTCAAGGCGGCGCAACTCATGACGCTTCACCCAGCGGGAAAAGGGATCTGGGGTATCCGCCAACATGGTGATTTCAAGCGACCAATAGATGAACGGCACTTTCCTGGAGATCGCGAAATCCATCGCTGCAAGGCTATTCGCATCAAAAGCTATTGCAAGGTCAGTATGTTTGATTCGGCGACGGCTGAAGAGAGCGAATTGAGGCACCTCGATGAAGGCCATGAGTGCCTTCCATAAAGCGCGAAGCCTTGCGTTCTTGCGCCGGATCGTATCATCCGCTTTGATCTTACTCAGTTCCTGCAGTTTTCTTCTGCGCAGGCGTTTAACGATTTTTCCCAAAATGAAGCGGGTCCATGGAACGTGTTCATGCAGAACAATTCCGTCTTCAAATGGTGGCGGCAAAACCTCTATAGGTGGTGCGTTATAAAACAGGTCTACGTCGTACCCTCTATCTCGTAATCCTGTCGCTGCACCCAGGACGCTCGGTGAAATGCTGACGTATCCGTCGAAGAAAAAGAGGGCGGCTCGCGGTCGTCGTTTGTCTGAAGGGTTCTTTTGAGAGATTGCCTGTGTGCTCGTGCTCATATGGCTTTTGCGAGGACATAGACGCCAAACGAGGATGCTGTCGGGGGGCGGCCGGTAGACCATTCGGCGATTTCGACTATTTCGAAGCTGGCGTTGGATAGGGATTCTCGCAAGCCTTCCTCGAAGAAATAACGCATGACATGCTCTTCGGATGTCTTGTTGATCTTGGACGTCGCAACATTCGTTTCTTCCACATCGAAGACAATTCGTACGATATCGCGCGACAGATCGTGATAAGGCACGGTGAGACGTCGCGTGCGAAAGCCCGCATCCTCAATAGTGCGTTCCCGCCTTTGCGGTGGATCGGCCAGGACGGCAGGCCCGTACCAGAAATCGAACAAGAATGCGCCGCCGGAATTCAGATGCAGTCTTGCTGTTTTAAGCGAAGCATCAAAATCACCATCGCCCGCCATGTAACTCATGACATGGAACAGCGACACAACCGCATCGAATGTCCTTCCGATACGAAGCGTGCGGGCATCGCCAGGCTGAAACTCAAGACGCTGCTGCAAGCCGGTGGGGAGCGCTCCTCGGCGCTCTGCGGCCCGTGCAAGCATTTGAGTCGAGCGGTCTATCCCGAGAACTTCGTGGCCCGCCGCAACGAATTCCACATCATGTAGTCCCGTGCCGCACCCAACATCGAGAACATTCAGAGAACTCTCGCCTGCTACTCTTCGAAGCCGCTCGCAGACGAAGGCCGCCTCTCCGGCGTAGTCCTTAAGTTGATAAAAGGCATCATAGGATTTGGCGTAGTCTTTGCCAAAAATCACGCCAGAACCTCTTTTACAGCCAACGCTACTTCGACCATCTGATCATCAGTCAACGCGAGTCCCGATGGTATATAGAAGCCGCGCCTTGCAATGTTCTCGGACACAGGCAGTGATACGCCATGGAACAACCCCATCCTGCGAAGAACTGGCTGCTCGTGCATCGGCCAAAAGAATGGCCGCGTCCCGATCTGCTTCTCTCCGAGCCGCCGCATCATTTCCATTGCGTCGAATGGCACGGCGTCCGATAGCACCATTCCAAACACCCAATAGACATTCTCGGCGCCAGAGCTACGCTCGGCAGGAAGTTGAAGCCTACTGTCGCCCTTCAGAAGTTCGCGATACCTCTTTCCCATTGCGCGCTTTCTTGCGACAGATTGATCTAGACGTTCTATTTGCCCCAGGCCCAGAGCTGCCTGGAGGTTCGTCATGCGGAAGTTCGAACCCAGTTCATCGTGCACGAAACGCCGCCTGGGATTGAAGCCGAGATTGCGTAGCGAACGGCACTTTTCGGCGATTTTCTCATCGTCCGTGACGATCATGCCGCCTTCGCCCGTCGTCACGTGCTTGTTCGGGTAGAAACTGAACGTGCTTACGTCACCAAACGACCCGCAGGGAAGACCTTTGTAAGTCAGGCCGTGGGCTTCGGCCGCGTCCTCGATCACGGCGATTCCATGATCTTTCGCGTAGATCAGTACTGGGCCCATGTCCACCGGCAATCCGTAAATGTGAACCAGCATGATGGCGCGTGTCTTCTCCGTGACCGCTGCGAGGATCGCCTCGGGCGTGCTGTTCCATGTAACAGGATCGCAATCCACAGGCACCGGCACTGCGCCTGCACGCAAGATCGCGGTGACACACGAAATGATGGTGAAGGTAGGAAGGATGACCTCGTCGCCAGCTCCAAGGCCGAGTGCAGCCACAGCTGCATCCAGAGCGACTGAGCCATTCATCACCGCAACCGCGTGCTTGCGATTCACGGCGCCGGCGAACCGCCTTTCAAATTGGCCTATGAACGGCCCGTCGGACGATATCCACCCGGTATCCAGGCATTCCAAAACGAGTTCACGCTCGCGCGCCCCTATCACAGGTTCATTGACGGGTATCATTCTTCAGCACCAGGCCTTGAGCTACGCGTGTAAGTGAGGCCCTGTCTGGGCGGGGTAAATCGAATCTTGTCACGACCTCCTGCATAGGGCCCTTGCTTCACTTCGATCATCTCCAGTTCTTCGAGCGCCTCGAATCCATGGCCGCCGTGCGACAAAAGGACCAGATCCCCTTGCTCCAGGATTCGGCTTTCCAAATAAGTCTGTTGGTCGTTGTAAAAATCAACTCGCACTCTGCCTTGCCGGATAAGAAGCACTTCCTGCGTGAGGGTAATAGTTCTCGTGACCTCATTGTGCACATGTGGCTCGATGACCTTTCCCTTAGGGTGGCGCATGTAGCCAACCTGCTGGGGATAGTCATCCGGCGTGATGAAACGAACGCCCTGCCCCGAGAAAGATGCTCTCAGAATAATCGCCAGGACGTTGCCGTCATGACGAATTTCCTCAATGCCCGTGGCTGAGGCGTCTGCGGAGGATGGTGTCGTTGCAATAGCCATGCCGCTAGTATATTCGCTGGAGGATGAGCCAACCAAGAGATCAGCGCCTGGGACGACAAATTGATAGTGCAATTCTCATTCTCGTTGGCGCACAGAATGTGCGAGTGGACTGATCGCGATTGCAACCTGATCCCGGCGCGCGACATTTCCGCTGCAGCTCCGCGATGCCTGCGGGGAGGATCACTTGAGCGCTCCTGCTGGTCCGTTCTAGATCTTCCAACGCATGAGGCCCTTCTGTGCCTCGCTCAACAGAAGGCGCCGAGAGAATTCACATCCATCAGCGCGGAATGACCTTATCCAGATTCGGCTCTCCCATACTCGCCTTTTCCGCTTCAATGTTCTTACGGACTTTGGTCAATAGCGGCCACAGAGTCGCAGCGACACCGAAGGCAAGCCCCGATACCATTCCTGTCGCACCATAAAGATTACAAAGCAAGACGCCAGAACCAAGAGAAATTGCCCCTTGAATCATGTAGAGCGACCCCGCCCCCCGCAGGGTTCCCATGGCGGAGAGGAAGTAGAACTGGTGCAGGGAAAGCGAAAGGAAAAGGAAGTAGGAACCAAATAGCGTCAGCAGCCCTCGTGAAACGTGAATAGAGGATCCAAGCCAGTGGTGGATGAGGAAGGGGCCGACGGACGCAGACGCGAAACAGGTGAGAAATCCAATCGTCATTACCAAGAGAAAGGACTTCTTGTAGTTGCGCTCGATCCAGCGCATCTCGCCGTGACCGTGAGCATTTGCGACAGCCGACATGAGCGGCTGGAAGAGCAGATTCAAGCTGCTCACCCCCAGCACAAGAAGCTGCAAGATGCTGCCAAACGCCGCTGTCTCCGGTGACGAAGTCATATGCGCCACAAATAGAGTCGGCAAATAGAGAACGAGCATGAATTGAACCTGGAAAGCCAGGGCATTGCCCGATGGGCCGAGTATCTTTTGGGCGGTCGACCGGAATTCAACCGTGCCATTGCGAAGAAAGGGGCGCTGCCGGAACAGCAATCCCATATCAATAAAAAACAAGGCAACTAGCGGACAGTACATCACCAAAATAAAGGTCGATATCGATACAGAGTGTGTTCCGACATAAGCCAGGCCTGGCAGGACAAAAAACAAAGACGCGATCAGCGAGCATATGCCAGCCCGGTGAAATTCCTGATAACCGACGCGAATGGCTGGCTCTATGCTGGTGAACAGTTGCAGACTACTGATGGCAACGGCAGTGAAGTAAGCCACGTACAATTGCTGCGAGGATATTTCCTTTGACGCCGCAAGCACCTTGGCCGGGGAGACAATCAAACCAAACGAAGTAAGAGCAAGCATCAATATCAAGCTCGCAGAACCAACGAGAAGCAATGCGGTCACCACCACATTTCGCTGCTCGTCACGATTCCCAGACGCATCTGCCGCCGCAACAAATTTGGGTAGTGACAGAGACAACCCGAATCCAAGCAGCCCCGTCCATGAAAGAAACGACTGCAAGGAAAGAAAGCTGACGTATCGATCCGTGCCTAGCGAGCGCAAGGCAAACGGAAATGCCATGAGTTGCACAACCAATGCAACCACCTTCGACGCACCAGAAGCTGCTACAGCGGCAATGAATCGATTGCGGCGGAGCACACTTCGGTGGGAATCGGAAGCTTCCTCGCTAGTTCCAGTAGGTGGAGTAACCAAAATGCCAACCCTTCCGATTGAGTCCCGTCGCCTGGTGAACCGCAAATATCGCCTGAGTTGTTGCCCAGTTCACGGCTATTGACAACCGAGTGGTTTGATTGTTGCTGAGGGTTTGCAGGCCTTCAAGCCACAAGCATCTGTGCCCGCCCCTCCCCGTTCAGCTGATCAGTCCGCGAGACTCCAGCTCAGCCAGGCTCTTGCGGTAACTTGCGTCCTGCTGCTTTACAGGGTCTGCGGAAAGCTCCCTGCGCGCCCAATCACAAAACCGTGCGATTCCTTCCTCGATCTGCACCCGAGCTTGGATGCCTAGCAGGCTTGCCGCGGCTTCGGTATCGGCAACATTGTGGCGGATGTCGCCATGACGGTAGCGGCCGGTTATGGCGACCTTGCCCCGATAACCGTACCGAGCACCCAGCAGCTCAACCAGTCGGTTTATCGAGGTGCCAACGCCAGAGCCGACATTGGCAACCCCGACTTGCTCCGGATCTGCGCACAGCGCGGCTACATTGGCCTCTACAACGTCGTCGATATACACAAAGTCGCGGCTCTCCAAACCATCCTCAAAAATCTCTATGTCCGCCTGTTGCATCATCAGGCGCGAAAAAATGGAAAGCACGCCCGTGTAGGGATTGTTCAGGGATTGCCCTGGTCCGTATACGTTCTGGTAGCGCAACGCGAACCAGGGCATTCCTGCGGATCCGCAGACGACCGCGACAAGCTGTTCCTGGGCGAGCTTCGTGATGGCATAGACAGAAGCAGGACGAAGGGCTGCCGACTCCGCAGTGGGCAGCAATTGCAATTCGCCGCGGCACTGCGGGCATAGAGGTTCGAAATGTTCGGCGCGTACATCCGTAGCCAAGCGCGAATCCGGAGACAACACGCCATGCGCGGCACAGCGATACGATCCTTCGCCGTAAACTGAGCGGGAGGAAGCGACCACGACCCGCCGGATGCGTTCCCTGCGTTGCACGACCCGACCCAGCAGCACCGCCGTCCCGCCGACGTTGACGTTCGTGTAGCGCTCAAGCTCATACATGGACTGACCGGTGCCGGTCTCTGCCGCCAGGTGCAGAACTGCATCGCAGCGGTCTACAGCACCTTCCACCGCTGCAGCGTCACGCACATCGGCCACGATGGTTTGACAGGCATTCTTCACCATCCGCCACGTGGGGGATTGTTCTGCATCAGCTGTATGGATCTGAGGATGAAGACTATCGAGAACTACGCAATCGTGCCCTAATTCGAGCAAGCGCAGGACGGTTCGACTGCCGATAAACCCGGCACCTCCGGTGACGAACACTCTCATCATTCGCCTCTAGAACGAATTCACGGCCGCCACTGACACGGCGAGGTTGTAGATGATCTGCGTCACTGCCTGCCAGAACGGCAGTCTCGGCATCCGCTCTGTGTCGAGCGGAACGATGATGGTGTCTCCGGCCTGCATTGCCACGTCGTAATTTCGTCTGAAGAACCCTTCGCGTTGGGTCATCACGCTGCCGTCCGCATGAACGACATAGATCTTGCCCTTGTCCGCCTTGCGGGTGGTGCCGCCGCTGAGGCGGATGTAGTCGTCCCGACGCAGGTTGTCGCCGTACAGGCGGGATGAGGGATTCTGCACCTCGCCGATGACGGTGACCTCCTGCCGCTGCTGCGGAACCACCAGCAGATCCCCATCGCGCAGTGCGATGTCCTTGCTTGACCCTTTTCCACCCGCGATCAAGCCCGGCAGATCGATCACCATGCGGCCCACGGGCTGCGCCTGCTTCAATTGTTCCAGTACACCCTGGCCTGCAGTCAGTGCCTGACTGGCGCTCGCCTGATTCGCAGCCGCCGCCTGCAGTGCCAGGGTTGCAAGGTCGCTGCGCATCCGCTCGGCCAGCGACTCTTTGAGCTTCCGCTCGTTCTCGCGCAGATATTCGCGCGTGAATGCGCCGCCCTTGACGAAGGCCCGGGGAGTAAGGCCTCCAGCACGCTGGATGACTTCATAAAGGGTTTCGCCGCGACGGATGGGATATCTGCCCGGGAATCGCACTTCGCCCGAAAGGGTGACGGATTCCTGGTCCGTCCAATCCGGTGTCTCCTTGATCAGAAGATAATCGAAAGGACGCAGGGGTAGGTCTGCCTGTCTGTTCCCCGCGAGCAACGCCCCAACGTCCACGTCGATGATTTCAGTCTGACGCGTTCCGTCGGCCGTGATCTCATACCGCGCCAGCTCGGCCTTGCCGCCGTATGCCGCGGCATCGAGATTGCCGCCCGCCCGCAGCAGGTCGGAAATCCTCATGCCGGGCTCAAGTGGATATTCACCGGGCACCTTGACGCGTCCTTCGACCCGCACCACTTCTGTCGGCCGGGAGAGCCCGGACTGCAGGCGCAGCTCATCCAGCAGCGGCTTGATGATCCGTTCGCGGCCTGGGGCGAGATCGAACACGGTGATCTGATCGCGCGGCTGCAGCAGCGTATCCGCCGCCCCACCCCGCTGCTGCAGTGCTGCCACCAGATCAGCGGACAGCACTTCCACGTGCCGGTCTGGTCCAGCCTCCCTCCGGATCAAGACATAGTGGGAATCTGCATCCGGCTGCAACTCGTCGACGGAACCGATGACGTCACTGAGACGCAGACCCTGGCGCCATGCCATGGGGCCTGGGCGGTGCACGAAACCCTGCAGCGTGACGCCGGAATCCAGTTGCGGCCGCAGTCGCGCGACGCGCAACGCATCCCCGTTCTGCAGGGCCTGGTTACGCCCGCTCGCAGAACGGAAATCCACGCCGAGGACGACACGCCGGTACTGGTCATCGACGCGGGTCAGGGTGGAACGGCCTGGATCTGCCTCGGTGGTAAAGCCACCGGCCATTTGGAGCAGACCCTCTACGCTGGTCTCCCCGCGCAGCTCATAAACGGCGGGCCGCTTCACTTCACCTTCCACTGCCGCGGTCAGACCCACCGGCGGAATAAAGATCACATCCCCGGGCTGCAGTTTGGCATCACCCGCCGTGTCGCCCTTGATGAGCAGGTCATACAGGTCGAAGTGACGGACGATGGTCCCCTGACGTTTGAGCTGGATATCGCGCAGCGAACCGATGGGCTTCACACCACCGGAAGCGAACAGAGCGGAAGTCATGGTGGCTAGTCCGCTCACAGTGTAACTGCCGGGCTGCAGGGCCTCCCCCAGCACGAATACGCGGATGGAGCGGGTCTCGCCCATCGTCACATTCGCGCTCACGCCGATCATTTGTCGCGCCACGCGGCTTTCGATGGAGGCTTTGGCAGCATTGAAGCTCATGCCGCCAACAGCGACGGGGCCCAGCTCCGGAAAATTAACCGTGCCGTCGCGACTGACTGTCAACGGGACATTGCGGTTCTGAGCTCCAAAGAGCTGCACGCGGAACTGGTCTCCAGGACCCACGACGTAGTCCGCAGGCACCGGCACATCTGTCACCGGAGAGAATGTCGACGGAGCTCTCTCGAAAAGGTCGTACCCGAAGGGTTTAAGCCCTTCGAGACCCACCTTCTCCACGGGCAGGCGTGCCAGGCTCACATCGAGCTGGAGCAGCGAAGGTTCCACCGACAGTCGCTGCACGGCCTGCTGTTCGCTGAGCCCGCCGAGCTGGATCGGCGCGATTCCCGGCAGATTGAGGTTGCCGCTACGATCCAGCCGGTACGGATTGCGGGACTTCACCAGGTCGATGAGGTCGGTAAGTGCCTTGCGCGTCTCCGCGGTCAGCGGCATTTCCGGAGCCGAGCGCAGGCGGCGCGGCGCGGTATCGGCGCTTGGGTCCTGCACATTGCTGGCGCGTACGCTGCCCTTCGGCATCGTACCCGGCAGGGCCAGTTCCACCACCACCACGTCTTCACGCTTCAACGCATCCGGCCAGGTGGCCTCACGCGTTTGCGTTACTGCGCGCTTGTCGTCGACCGGCTGCTGCGCCTTGCGCGGCTCCGCGTTGCCGGTAGGAGCCGTGGAGCTGCCAGATCTGGAATTACCCATCTGCTCCAGAACGGCCTGCTGCTGCTCGGGGCTCAGGCCCTGAAAGATCTGAAGCTGCTCAGCCGTCGGAACGTTTTGCGAATGCGCGCTTGATATGGCCAGCAGCGCACTGCCCGCGATAAGGCAGCGGCGCCACATCGGAAGGAGGATTGAATCAGTCATGCCTGCGAGGCCCTTGGGCCGGTAACGGTGAATTTTTGTCTACAAATTCTACAGTGGCCTGCGCCATTGGATGAATCCGTATGCGCCTCGTGCGCTCCCGGCACTGCGCTGAGACTGATGCTCGTACCCCATTTGCGCCGCGAGATGCTGCCCCTTGACAGTGCCCTCCCAAGAAACCTCGAAAGAGTCGTAATCGCTGCGCCCCTCGGTCAGTCGGTTATAGGGATCCGAGACTCCATACGCATCAAGGCGGCCACGTCGCACTTGGGTCACCCAACGCCCACCATCCGGCCGCGTGAACGCGACGGTGATCGAAGTAGTCTCCGAATCACTGTCCGCCGTATGCCCGATGTTCCGCCCTCGATAACGATAGCCGGCAAAGAAGATAGCCTGCCGGTATGCACAATTTCCTTCCGGCGGAGAGTTGTACCACTTGCAGCTGTTGTTCGCATATTCAATGCGAGCACGCAGAGTTGCCCCCGATTCCAGTAGTAACCAGGATTCGGCACCGAACAAACCTAGATAGCGCTCCGGAATGCCGCTGCTGGAATTGTCCTCGCCAATCTCCTGTGCGTAGAGCGCCAGCGGCAATCTCTTGAAGGGCGAGACAATACGCACGTCAAATCCGGCCATCTGATTGCCGGGCTCGGCATCTGGATCGTTCAATCCACGGCGTCCCGCATTGTCCTGGCCGATCAGCACTCGCCCGAACGTCTTCAATCCGCAAACCCGCCCCTTGCCACAGAACTGGGCCGTGCGCGACATGCCGAACTCAAAGATTGGCGCCGGCTTGAAAGACAGCCTCATCCCCATGAACCCTGGTTGATCGACATCCGAGCGATGGCGTTCACCGATGCCCAGAAATCCCGAAAACCGCCACGGCCCCAGCCAGCGTAGCACCGGCAGATCCACTGGCAGACTGCGATACCGATCGAGCGAAACGGCTGGCATCGGTCGCGCGTTTGTGGAAAGGATCAGGCTGCCCTCGCGCCCGGGTCCCCACCACCGATCCATCTGGTTGGCACTGAACAACCAGTTGCCCCAGCGCACGGTGATGTCGCTTCCATCGAAACGGAAGTCCTGCCCGTCACTGGCGTCCACTACGCCGGTGGCGGCCAATGTGATGCCATAGCGATCGGTACTGGCGCCGCCGGCGGTGGTTAACTCACCATTCTCGCGGCCCAACGTTGAGTCGTCGCGCAGCAGTCCGGGCTGGCCCGTAGTGATCCGCACCTCGCGGATCTTCCAGTCGCCGGCATCTGCGGCAACCCTGGTCTTGGCGACCACACGTGCCAGGGCCGCGCGCAGCGCCGCATCGTACAGATCGGCGGAGTCCACTTTGGCAACAGCCTGCGCCACATCCTCGCGCGCCAGCGGCCACTCATTCACCGGCAGATTGATGACGCCCTCGTCCACTAGCAGGGACAGATCATCACGCAACCGGGAATCGGAAGCTGGCAGAAAAAAGCTCTGCGCATCAGCCACTCGCGAGACCGCCAGCGCCAGGAAGGTTACGAAAATCGACCGGATACTCATCCGGCGAAATATACCGGAGTGCGCGCACGGGCGCGCCCTCGTCTGCTGGCGCGTGATCAGGAGAAGCCGAAGGCATCGCGGCGGCGTTCACCGAGACCGCAGCAAACTGCGCGGGCACGGCCTTGGGACCCAGCTTTATCTTCAGACTTTGTAGTACCCCCGGTACCACTCCACGAAGGCCCTCACACCCTGCTCCACCGTTGTCGCCGGCCTGTAACCCACATCACGGACCAGGTCTTCCACGTCCGCATAGGTATCCGGCACATCCCCCAGTTGCAGCGGCAGCAGGTTCTTCTCCGCCTTCCTCCCCAGGCACTTCTCCAGCGTCTCGATGTAGTGCGACAGATCAACCGGGCTGTTGTTGCCGATGTTGTAGACGCGATACGGCGCGCTGCTGGTCGCCGGGTCAGGATTGTTGCTATCCCAGGCCGGATCCGGCGTCGCGATGCGATCCAGCGCCCGCACCACCCCCTCGGCGATGTCCTCGACGAAGGTGAAATCCCGCTTGTGATGTCCATGGTTGAACACATCGATGGGCTTGCCGGCCAGGATGTTCCTGGTGAACAGGAACAGCGCCATGTCGGGCCGGCCCCACGGACCGTACACCGTAAAGAACCGCAGACCCGTAACCGGCAGCTTGAACAACGCCGCATAGGTGTGCGCCATGAGCTCGTTGGCACGCTTGCTGGCGGCGTAAAAGCTCAGAGGATGCGTGGCGGCCTGGTGCACCGAGAACGGCATATTGGTGGTCGAGCCGTAGACCGAGCTGGTGGAGGCGTACACCAGATGCTGCACGTTGTTGTGGCGGCATCCTTCCAGCACGTTCAGCGTGCCGGTGATGTTGCTGTCGACATAGGCCTGCGGATTCTCCAGCGAGTAGCGCACGCCGGCCTGCGCGGCCAGGTGCACCACCCGATCGAAGCGCTCGGCCTTGAACAAGGCTGCCATGCCAGGGCCATCGGCCAGATCCAGCTTCGCGAAACGAAAGCCTGCCTTGGGCGTCAGCCTTGCAAGTCTGGCTTCCTTCAGCGTGGGGTCGTAATAGTCATTGAGATTGTCCAGCCCGACGACGTGATCGCCGCGATCAAGCAGCCGATGCGAAACGTGTGAACCGATAAAACCGGCAGCACCGGTAACGAGGACCTTCATCTCAATGCCCTACAGCCGTCCATCAACTTCGTCGCGACGGAACAGATGCTTGATGTCATAGATCACGCTGGTGGGTTTGAGCAGTTTGCGGATTGCGCGAATGCCCATTTCCTTGAACTCGTTGTGGGAAACCGCCAGCACTGCTGTGTCGTACTTGACGCCATTCAGGGCTCGCAGCGGCCGTACACCATATTCGTGCTTTGCCTCTGCGCGATCGATCCAGGGATCGAATACATCCACCTTGGCGCCGTATTTCTCCAGCTCGCGGATGATGTCGATCACCTTGGAATTGCGCAGATCCGGACAGTTTTCCTTGAATGTGAGGCCCAGCACCAGGATGCGCGCGCCCTTCACGTGGATGCGCTTGGAGGTCATCAGTTTGACCACCTCGCTGGCCACGTACAGCGACATGTTGTCGTTCAGGCGTCGACCGGCCAGGATCATCTCGGGGTGGTAGCCGATTTCCTGTGCCTTGTGCGTCAGGTAGTAGGGATCCACGCCAATGCAATGCCCGCCGACCAGGCCCGGACGGAAAGGCAGGAAATTCCATTTGGTCCCGGCGGCCAGCAGCACCTCTTCAGTATCGATACCCAACCGGTTGAAGATCAGCGCCAACTCGTTGATCAGTGCGATGTTGACGTCGCGCTGAGTGTTTTCGATGACCTTGGCCGCTTCGGCCACGCGGATGCTCGATGCCTTGTGCGTACCGGCCGTGATGATGCTGCTGTAGATCTGATCGACGAAAGTAGCGGCTTCGGGCGTAGATCCCGACGTGACCTTCTTGATCGTTGGCAACCGATGCTGCTTGTCGCCCGGATTGATGCGCTCGGGGCTATAGCCCGCGAAGAAATCCTTGTTGAATGTCAGGCCCGAAACTCTCTCGAGAATCGGGACGCAAATCTCTTCAGTGCAACCCGGATAGACGGTGGATTCATAGACCACCACATCGCCCTTCTTCAGCACAGTGCCCAGTGATTCGCTGGCCTTGACCAGCGGCGTCAGATCCGGACGCTTGTACTCATCGATAGGCGTGGGCACCGTGACGATGTAGACACGGCAGCGCTTGAGGTCGCGAACGTTGTCGGTGAAGGTCAGTTTCGAGGCGCTCTTCAGCTCCGCCCGAGTGACCTCCAGCGTGCTGTCCTTCCCCGCCGCCAGCTCCTTGATGCGCGCCGTCTTCAGGTCGAACCCTACGGTATCGAACCGCTTGCCGAACTCCACGGCCAGCGGCAATCCCACATAACCCAGGCCGACCACACCGATCCGGCACTTGCGCAAATTCAGCATTCCGATCCTCCTGATACGGCCAGGCATTATTGCCAGAGGGCCTTGCCGCCACTGGCCTTGCTTATCACTTTCATCATTTCGTCGTGGGCCAGGGCCTCTTCCGCGGAGGCCATCACGACTCTCAACGCGGCTACCGGCAGGGCCACGGGCCCCGCAACCATCGCCGCCACGGCCACCGGCGCCACCCTCCCAGCCTCATCCAGCGCCAGCGCGCTCTGCCCGCCGGTCATGGCCAGGTACACATCGGCCAATATCCTGGCATCCAGCAGCGCGCCGTGCAGTTGCCGGTGCGAATTGTCGATGGAGTAACGCTTGCACAGCGCATCCAGGCCATTGCGCTGGCCGGGATGCATCTCGCGGGCCAGCGCCAGCGTGTCGAGCACCCCGCAGCGGCCGCGGATGCGCACGGGCTCGTTGTGACCCATCAGGGCCGTCCATCGCCCCAGCTCCGCGTCGAGAAAGGCGACGTCGAATGGCGCGTTGTGGATCACCAGCTCGGCGCCGTCGACGAACTCGATGAACCGCTCGGCCACCTCGGCGAACTTCGGCTTGCCCGCCAGCTTCTCCAGCGTCATGCCATGCACCGCGGCGGCGCCCGCATCAATCTCGCGCTCGGGGTTCAGATATTCGTGAAAGTGCCGGCCGGTGGCGCGGCGATTCACCACCTCCACACAACCGATCTCGATGATGCGATGGCCGCGCTCGGGTTCCAGCCCGGTGGTTTCGGTGTCGAGTACGACCTGTCGCATGCGGCTTGAACTCACGGCGCGGATGGTACCGCAAGCATGGCGTCGATCGCTGCGTTGGCGAGCGCATCCACATGTTCGTTGCCGACGTTGCCGTCATGCCCGCGCACCCAGCGCCAGCTGACCCGATGTGGTGCGCGGGCTTCATCCAGCGCCTGCCACAGATCCACGTTCTTCACCGGCTTCTTGTCGGCGGTGCGCCAGCCGCGCCGTTTCCAGTTCGGCAGCCATTCCTCGATGCCGGTGCACACGTACTTCGAATCCGTATACAGCGTGGCGCTCACCGGTCGCTTCAAGGCGCGCAGCGCCTCGATGGCCGCGGTCAGCTCCATGCGATTGTTGGTGGTCTGCGCCTCATAACCCGACAGCTCGCGGCGCGCGTCGCCGGCGATCAGCAACGCGCCCCACCCACCGGGCCCCGGGTTACCCCGACAAGCGCCGTCGGTATAGATCTCGACCCCCGTCACGTGGGCACCGTCACGCAGGCGCCGTCACGATCGGCCGCGCGCGGTCGGCTCAGGCAGCGCGCCGAGGGCCCGCCGTCGTTCGCGGAAGAAGCGATGACGCAGGGGCGTCATGCGGTACACATGTTTGCGTGCGCGGATCATCCAGGCGGCGGAGGGTAGCGGATTCATCAGGCCACGGCGCAGGATGCGACGCGCGCTGTTGCCGCCATCGTCCCAGGGACGACTGAAAAGATAACCCCGCTGCAGGACGATTTCGTAGCCGAGCAGGCTCAGCCAGTCGCGTACGCGCCCCGGCCCCAGCATGCGTTGCAGACCGGGCGGAAATCCTTCGCGGGCCGCGGCGGCTCTCAAGCCCCACAGGCTGATGGGACGAAAGCCCAGCACGATGAGCTGCCCTTCACCGGTCAGCACACGGTCCGCCTCGCGAACCACCGCCTGCGGATCGCTTTCGAATTCCAGGGTATGCGGCAGCAGCACGGCGTCGATGGTGGCAGTCTGGATGGGAAGCGCATGCAGCCGTGCCACGATGTCCACTTCGTTACCCGAATTTTCCGCAATGACCGCCTGCCGACGAGTTCGGCTGCCGGCCAGCAGCGCGCGCGAAGCGCCCCAGTTTCCCAGCTGCAGCAGCTCCAGCCCGAAGACATCATCCAGCAGGCCTTTGAGCAGGTTGGCCTCCGCGGCCACGAGCTGGCGACCCAATGGGGATGAGAGCCACTTGGCAGGTCCGGCGGGGGGCATGGGAATATGCAAAAAGCCTTGGCAATTCTGTGACATCGCCGGTTAAATACCGACCGGAAAAATCATAGGCTGTCGCATGGTCCGTGCCTACAGCCAAAATGGGGGTGCAGCGAGGTGAATTGGGGCTGGAGACACCGATTACGGCTTGCGGCGGGTGCTGTTGTGCTGCTCGCGGGCTGCGCCAGCTTGCCGGCCCAGCGGAGCGCCGGCGTCCTGTCATCGGACGAGGCCCAGACGCCCTCCGCTCCCACCATACGCGCGCCCGTACCCGTCGAGGTGGGTCCCTCCAGCGCGCCTCCCTCGGCCGCTGCCGACGCCGAACTGGCCGCCATCGTCGCCCCGCCCCTGGATATGCCCGAACCCGATGTGCCGCCCGGCGATCTGCTGGAACGCGTCCGGTCCGGCCTGAAACTGCCCACGATCAAGAATTCGCGCATCGACCGCGAGGCCAACTGGTTCGCCAACAATCCCGAATACGTGGAGCGCGTCTTTACGCGCGCCGCCCCCTACCTGCACTACATCGTCGGCGAAGTCGAGGCCCGCGGGCTGCCGCTGGAAATCGCGCTGCTGCCCATCATCGAGAGCGCCTTCCAGCCCTATGCCTACTCGCGCGCGCGCGCCGACGGCCTGTGGCAGTTCATCTCCGCCACGGGCGGCCGCTACGGCCTGAAGCAGGACTGGTGGTACGACGGCCGCCGCGACGTGGTGGCGGCGACGCAGGCCGCGCTCGACTACCTCACCGCCCTGCATGACATGTTCGACGGCGACTGGCTGCAGGCCATCGCTGCCTACAACTGCGGCGAGGGCAATGTGGCGCGGGCCATCCGCCGCAACCGCGCCGCCAAGAAAAAGACCGATTTCTGGAACCTGAAACTGCCGGCCGAAACCCGCAGCTATGTGCCGCGACTGCTGGCCATGCGCGACATCGTGGCCAACCCTGAAAAGTACGGGCTCAGCATCGAGGGCATTCCGGACATCCCCTACTTCGCCAAGGTGGAGACCGGCGGACAGATCAGCATGGAAGTGGCCGCCGAGCTGGCGGGCATCACCACCGACGAGATGTATTCGCTGAACCCGGCCTATCACCGCTGGGCCACCGACCCGACCGGCCCGCACCTGCTGCTGGTGCCGGTGGAATCGGCCGATGCTTTCAAGGAAAGCCTGCTGCAGCTGACGCCCGACCAGCGCATGCGTGTGGAGCGCTACACGGTACGCAGCGGCGACACGCTCAGCAGCATCGCCCTGCGCTTCGGCACCACCGCGCAGCACCTGCGCGAACTGAACGAGATGGGCACGTCGAACACGGTACTGCCGGATGCCGAATTGCGCGTGCCGTCGGCCGTCGCGGCGCTGCCACCGCAGGTGCTGCAGGCCGCGGCGCGCGTGGATGCCCGCAGCCGCCGTTCGCGCGATGTGCGCGCCGTGCACGTGGTGCGCAAGGGTGATTCGCTGTGGTCCATTGCCCACCGCCACAACATGGATGTGGTCACGCTGGCCAGCCTGAACCGCCTCGATCCCACCGATACATTGCGCACCGGGCAGCGCCTGATGCTGCATCCCGCGGAATTGCAGGAGAGCGCGGTCGACAGCGGTGTCGATACACCGCAAGGTCGACGCGTCACCTACGTGGTGCGCCGGGGCGACACCCTGTCGGAGATCGCCAGCACGCTGCGCGTGTCGGTGTCGAACCTGAAGTCCTGGAACAACATCAGCGGCAGCGCGATCCGCATCGGCCAGAAACTGATCGCCTACGTGCGCCGCCGCTCCTGATCGCTCCCCCGGGCGCCCTGCGCGCCCGCGCTGCTATCATCCGGCCCTGTTTCCCCGACGGTAAGGCACTCATGGGCATTCTGGCTGGCAAGCGCGCGCTGATCGTGGGCGTCGCAACCGATCGTTCCATCGCCTGGGGCATTGCCCAGGCCATGCACGCGCAGGGGGCCGAACTGGCCTTCACCTACGGCGCCGAACGCCTGAAAGATCGCGTCACGCCGCTGGCCGAATCGCTGGGCTCGAAGATCGTGCTGCCGCTGGATGTCACGGTGGATGCCCAGATCGATGCCGTGTTCGCCGCCCTGAAGGAGGGCTGGGGGCAACTCGACATCCTGATCCATGCCGTGGCCTTTGCGCCGGCCGACGCGCTGGACGGCGATTTCTACGCGGTGACCACCCGCGAGAATTTCGCGGTGGCCCATGATGTCTCGAGCTACAGCCTGACGGCGCTGAGCCGCGCCGCGGCACCGCTGATGGAGGGCCGCGCCGGCGCCGTGCTCACCCTGAGCTATCTGGGGGCCGTACGCTCCGTACCCGCCTACAACGTCATGGGGCTGGCCAAGGCCAGCCTGGAAGCCAATGTGCGCTTCCTGGCGGCCGATCTGGGCGCCAGGGGCATCCGCGTCAATGGCATTTCGGCCGGGCCCATCCGCACCCTGGCTGCCGCCGGCATTCCGGGTTTCCGCAAAATGCTCGCCCACGTGGCGCATACGGCGCCGCTCAAGCGCAATGTCACCACCGAGGATGTGGGCAAGGCCGCCGCCTTCCTGTGCTCGGACATGGCCAGCGGCGTGACCGGCGAGATTCTGTATGTGGACGGCGGCTTCAGCACCGTCGGGATGAGCTTTCCGGAGCCTGCCGCGGGCTGAAGGCGAAGCTAGCCCTTGTCCCCCGACAGTCGCGCCACGATCACGGTGCAGAAGGAATCGGCCAGCACGTTCACGGCCGTGCGCGCCATGTCGAGCAACCGGTCGAGCACCAGCAGCACGCCGACGGCCTCCGCGGGCAGGCCCACCGCGTTGAGGATCACCGTGATGGCCACCAGCGAGGCGGCCGGGATGCTGGCAATGCCCATCGAGGTGATCAGCGCCAGCAGCACCACGGTGACCTGTGTGACCAGCGACAGGTGCAGTCCGTAGGCCTGTGCGATGAACAGCGCCGCCGCGCACTCATACAGCGCGCTGCCGGCGTGGTTGATGGAGATGCCCAGGGGCAGCACGAAGCCGGCGATGCGCGGCGATACATGCACACGCTGCTGCAGGCATTCCAGCGTCACCGGCAGAGAGGCCGCCGACGAGGCGGTGGAGAAGGCCGTGAGCAGCGCCGGGGCCATGGCCGGGTACAGTCGCCACGGGTTGATGCGGCCGAACAGCCACGCCAGCAATGCCAGCGCGCCGAAGGCGTACACCGCCAGGCCGATCACCACACACAGACCGAACAGCAGCAGCGGCCGCGCGGCATCGATGCCCGCTTCATGGCTGACCTTCAGCGTCAGGCCCAGCACGCCCAGCGGCGCGAGCTTCATCACGAACCCCGTCATCCGCATCATCACGCCGGCCATGCCCTCCCAGAAGCGCGACATCGTGTCGCGCTGGGGCGTATCCAGCCGGGTGACGAAGTAGCCGAACAGCAGGCTGAACAGCAGCAGCCCGATGAGCTTGCCCTGCACGGCGGCTTCCACGATGTTGACCGGGATCATGTCGAGCAGCACATCCGAGAGGCTGCGCCCGGCCTGGGCCTGCACGCTGCTGGCCACCGTGGCGGCATTGGCCTGCAGCGCCAGCGCCGCATGCGCCGGCTGGCCGTCGATGACACCGGGCTGGATGGTATTGACCACCAGCAGCGCGATCATCACGGCGATCAGCGTCGTCAGCACATAGAACAGCAGCGAGATGACGCCCAGCCGCCCCAGATCACGCGCGTTGCCCATCAGCGCGACGCCCGAAATGATGGAAGACACCACCAGCGGCACCACCAGCATCTTGAGCAGGTTCAGGAAGGCGGTGCCCAGGAAGGCGCCCAGGTCCACCAGGGGCAGGCCTGCCAGGCGGCCGGCATCGTTGACCAACATGCCCAGCACAATGCCGAGCGCCATCGCCCCCAGGATCCACCAGACATTGACCGGCTTTTCGGCGGTGCTCATGTCGTTGGCTGCGGGGGAGTTGTCAGGCGCTTACTGCTGAAAGGCCTGCGGATTCTTGCTGACCTTGGCGCGGCCGATGACATCGGCCAGATAGGCGTCGATGTCGCGCTGGCTGTAGCGCTGCAGCTCGCGTGCCGTGCGCAGCTCTTCAACCTGCGGGTTATCCGATAGCGGCTGTACACGCGAGGCGGTGACCGCAAACAAGGCCACCGCGCCGCCATCCAGCTTCAGCGCCTGCACGAATGGCTTGCCGGCTTCGGGCCGCGGCGCGGCAAAGGCCGCGTCGCGGACTTCCACCGGCACATCCGGCGCATTGCGTCCGACGAAGCGCGCCGCGTCGGCCTTGATCTTCAATGCCGCCAGCGCGGCGTCGAAGCTCTCGCCGGCCTTCACGCGGGTTACCGCCACCTGCGCCGCGGACAGCGCCGCGGCACTGCCACGCTCGCGCTTGAGCGCGGCGACGACGGCATCCTGCACCTCGGCCAGCGGCTTGGTCCTGGCGGGTGTGTGCGCAGCGACCTGGAAGACGGTGATCTGATCCTCGCCCAGTTGCACCGGCCCGCCCACGCGCCGCTGATTGAGCGAGGCGTCGCTGAACACCTGGCGGTTCAACTCGGCATCAGAGCCCAGTGGCAGGCCGCCCGTGCCGCGCACGAACTGATCCACGGTGCCGCGCTTCAATCCGAACTCGCGCACCAGCTGATCGAGCGTGGATCCGCCCTGCTCCAGGCGCTCCTGCAACTGATCCTCGCGGCGATTGAATTCGGTGGTCGCCTGCTCCTTGCGCAGGAGCTCTGTCAGTTCCGCGCGCACATCCTCGAAACTGCGACCCGAAGCGGGCCGGATGCCGTCCAGGTGGATGATCTGATAGCCGTACTGCGTCTTCACCGGCTCGCTGGTCTCGCCTTCCTTCATCGAGAACAGCTTGTCGGCGAATGGCTTGTTGTTGTCGTAGATCTCGCGGCTGCCCCAGTCCAGGTCGCCGCCCTTCTCCGCCGAGACCGTGTCTTTCGAGTACTGCCTGGCCAGTGCCGCGAAATCACCACCCGCCTGCAATTTCTTGTACACCTCATCGGCCAGCGCCTTGGCCTTGGCGTCGTCGCCGGCCGCCTCGGTGATCAGGATGTGCCGCGCATGACGCGCCTCGGGCTGTACGAAACGCGCCTTTTCCTGCTCGTAGCGCTGGTGCAACTGGTCGTCGCTGACAGTCAGGCTGGCAGCGACATCGGCCAGCGCCAGTTCCGCATAGTCCAGCTTCACCGACTCCGGCACCGTGTATTCGGCCTGATGCGCCTTGTACCAGGCATCGATGGCCTGCGGATCCAGCTGTGCGCCGTTCGCGAACGCATCGGGCTGCAGCAATGCAAAACGCACCTCGCGCTCTTCATCCAGCAGCGCCAGCAGGCGCTTGCTTTCAGCGGGCGTGAGAAAGTCGGTGTTGCCGATGGTGCTGTCGAGTTGCCGGGTCAGCAGGCTGCGGCGCAGATCGGCCAGATAGGCCTCGGTGGTGGTACCCACCGAGGCCAGCAAGGTCTGGGCGCGCACCGCGCTGAACTTGCCATCCACCTGGAAAGCGGGCTCTTCCTTCAGCGCCTGATTCAGTTGCGCTTCACTGACGCGGTAACCCAGTCGGCGCGCCTGCTGTGTCGCCGCCAGTCCGGCGACGGCGCTGTCCAGCAGCTGCTCCTGCTCCTGCGCGCGCTGGGCATCGGTCAGCGTTCCGCCCGCGGCCTGCAGCAGCTGCGGCAGGCGCTGCTGCCAGGTGTTGTTGACCTCGGCAGTGGAAATCTTCTCGCCGTTGACCTTCACGGCATAGCTGGACGCGCCGAACGAGCGATCGACGACGGCGGTGGGACCCCAGGCCACGAATACCAGGATCAGCGCGCCGAACAGGGCATAGGCCACCCAGCGATGCCCGCTCTTGCCTTGACCCGAGCCTTTGAGCTTGTCACCGATGTTCTGCAGCATGACTTTCGGGTATCCGATCACATCCAGAAGGGACGCGAATTGTACCCAACAAATAATGGCGGAGCGGACGGGACTCGAACCCGCGACCCCCGGCGTGACAGGCCGGTATTCTAACCAGCTGAACTACCGCTCCACTGTGACCACTGGACTGGTGGGTGCTGAGGGGATCGAACCCCCGACATTCGCCTTGTAAGGGCGACGCTCTACCAGCTGAGCTAAGCACCCTCGCGCAATCCAGTTCGCGCCAGGGATCAGTCTTGGGGCCCCCGGCGCGAGGGCGCGTAGTCTAGATGAACCGCGCGCCGAGCACCAGAAATAGCGCACATCCAGCCGGCCCCCGCGGGGCCGGCGCATGGCCTCAGTGGGCCTGTACGACCTTGGCGCCCCGACGTCCGCGGCGCACACGCTTGGCCGGCATCGCGGCCTTGCCGGAGCGGCTGGCCACCACCGGCGAGGGCTGACGCACCAGCGCGTACTGCAGCACCTCGTCGATCCAGCGCACGGTCTTGATGTCGAGCTTGCCCTTGATGTTGTCGGGAATCTCGACCAGATCCTTTTCGTTCTCGGCGGGAATAAGCACCTGCTTGATGCCGCCACGATGCGCGGCCAGCAGTTTTTCTTTCAGGCCACCGATGGGCAGCACTTCGCCGCGCAGCGTGATCTCACCGGTCATGGCCACGGTGGACTTGACCGGGATTTTCGTCAGCGCCGAAACCATGGCCGTGCAGATGCCGATACCGGCCGACGGACCATCCTTGGGCTGCGCGCCCTCGGGCAGGTGCACGTGGAAGTCGGTGCTGGAATAGAAATCCTTGTCGAGGCCGAGCATATCGCTGCGGCTGCGCACCACCGTCATCGCGGCCTGGATGGACTCTTTCATCACATCGCCCAGCTTGCCGGTGGACAGCGGCCGGCCCTTGCCAGGCAACACCGCCACTTCGATCGACAGCAGTTCGCCGCCGACTTCGGTCCACGCCAGACCCGTGACCTGGCCGACGCGATCCAGCTCGCCGGCTTCGTCGAAGCGGAAACGCTTCACGCCCAGGTATTTCTCGAGGTTCTTCGAGTTGACGGACACCGAGGCGCCCTTCTTCTTCTCGATGAGCAGGCTCTTCACGGCCTTGCGCGCGATCTTGGCGATCTCGCGCTCGAGGCTGCGCACGCCGGCTTCGCGCGTGTAGTAACGCACGATGTCGAGCAGCGCTTCATCCGCGATCTTCAGCTCGTTGTCTTTCAGCCCGTTCTGCTTGATCTGCTTGGGCGCCAGGTAGCGCTTGGCGATGTTGAGCTTTTCATCCTCGGTGTAGCCGGGCAGCCGGATCACTTCCATGCGATCGAGCAGCGGCGCGGGAATGTTCATGCTGTTGGCGGTGCAGATGAACATCACCTGCGACAGGTCGAAATCGACCTCGAGATAGTGATCGTTGAAGGTGGCATTCTGCTCCGGATCGAGCACTTCCAGCAGCGCCGAGGACGGATCGCCACGGAAATCCATGGCCATCTTGTCCACTTCATCGAGCAGGAACAGCGGATTGTGCACGCCGGTCTTGGCCATGTTCTGCACCACCTTGCCCGGCATCGAGCCGATGTAGGTGCGGCGGTGGCCACGGATCTCGGCCTCATCGCGTACGCCGCCCAGCGACATGCGCACGAACTTGCGGTTGGTGGCGCGCGCGATGGACTGGCCCAGCGAGGTCTTGCCCACGCCCGGCGGGCCGACGAGGCACAGGATGGGGCCCTTGATCTTCTCGACCCGCTGCAGCACCGCCAGGTATTCGACGATGCGTTCCTTGACCTTCTCGAGCCCGTAGTGATCCTGGTCGAGCACCTTCTGCGCATTGGCGATGTCCTTGGACACGCGCGTGCGCTTCTTCCACGGCACCTTCACCAGCCAGTCGATGTAGTTGCGCACCACCGTGGCCTCGGCCGACATCGGTGACATCATCTTCAGCTTGTTCAGCTCGGCCGTGGCCTTGTCGCGTGCCTCCTTGGGCATGCCGGCCTTGGCGATCTTCTGTTCGAGGTCGGTGATCTCGTTGCCACCGTCCTCCATCTCGCCGAGTTCCTTCTGGATGGCCTTCATCTGCTCATTCAGGTAGTACTCGCGCTGCGATTTTTCCATCTGCGCCTTGACGCGGCCGCGGATGCGCTTCTCGATCTGCAGCACGTCCATCTCGCCCTCGATGGCGACCAGCACATGCTCCAGGCGCTTGCGCACGTCGAGGATCTCGAGCACCTGCTGCTTTTCGGGCAGCTTGAGCGTCATCTGCGCGGCCACGGCATCGGCCAGGCGGCCGGGCTGCTCGATGCCGGCCAGTGCCGTGAGCATCTCGGGCGGCACCTTCTTGTTCAGCTTCACGTACTGCTCGAACTGCGAGATCACCGAGCGCGTGAGTACGTCCATCTCGCGCTCGTCGTACTGCTCGAGGTCGTTCTGCACGCTGACGCGCGCGCTGTAATAGTCACCGGTCACGAGCTCGTCGATCTGCGCCCGCTCCACGCCTTCGACCAGCACCTTCACGGTGCCGTCGGGCAGCTTCACCAGCTGCAGGATGGTGGCCACGGTGCCGACGCGGTACAGGTCGTCAGGCTTGGGATCGTCGATATCCGGCTGCTTCTGCGCCACCACCAGGATGCGGCGCGGCTCGGCCTTCATGGCGGCGTCGAGGGCGTGGATGGATTTTTCCCGTCCTACGAACAGCGGGCTCACCATGTGGGGGTAGAGGACCACATCACGCAGAGGCATGACGGGGATGGTGTTTTCCGGTGCGGTGGTTTCTGTCACGAGGTCTCCTGGAGAAGCCAACCTGCGGCAATCCTGACGCAAGTCTAGCCCGAGATGGGGCCAACCGGGACCTGATTCAAGCCTGTCAGCGGGCGCCCTTGCCCATCAGCACGACCTCGACGGTCTGCAGCAGGATGGTGATATCGAACAGCAGATTGTGGTTCTTCACGTAGTACAGGTCGTACTGCAGCTTTTGCGCCGCATCCTCGACCGATGATCCGTATGGATAGCACAGCTGCGCCCAGCCCGTGATGCCGGGCTTGACGCTGTGCCTGTAGGAGTAAAAGGGAATTTTCGCTTCCAGCTCGATGACGAACTCGGGCCGCTCCGGCCGCGGCCCCACGAAACCCATGTGGCCGCGCAGCACATTCAGCAGCTGTGGCAGTTCATCGATGCGCGTCTTGCGGATGAAGGCGCCCACGCGCGTCACGCGCGGATCGTTCTTCTGGGCCCATTGCGCGCCACCGGCTTCGGCATCCGCACGCATGCTGCGGAACTTGGTCAGCGGGAAAGAAACTCCTTCGTGTCCGACGCGCATCTGCCGGTAGAACACGCCACCACCCTTGCGGCCGTCCTCCAGCCAGATCGCCAGCATGGTCAGCAGCATGATGGGTGAAGTGAGCACCACGAGCACCCCACTGGCGATGAAATCCAGTGCCCGCGCGGTGAAGCGGCGAACCCCATCGCGGCGAAAACCCTCACCGAAGGTCATCCAGCTGGGATTCAGCAGGTCCAGCTGGATGCGGCCCGTCTCGCGCTCCATGAACGAGATGAATTCGATGACACCCACGCCGGCCAGGCGGCATTGCAGCAGTTCCTTGACCGGCAGGCCCTGGCGCCTGTCCTGCATGGCCACGACCAGCTCATCGACGCCCTGCTCTTCGCACAGCGCCTTGAGGCCATAAGGCGCCTCGAAAATCGGCTCACTGTGCGGATCGAGCAGGTCGAGATTGTCGCCGGGAGGCCGGACCACTCCCACGACGTGGAAGCCGGCGCGGTCGTTGCGCCGGCGCATGCGATTGAAGACCGACATCTGCGCGCTGCTGCCATAGAGCAGCACGCGCTTCTTGATGCCCTCCACGTCGACCATGCGCCAGGCAATCATCCGCGCCAGCGCGGACAGCACCAGCGACACCACCGCGGCGATCAGCAGCGACAGCCATCCCACGCTGATACCAGGCAGCACCGCATAGACCGCCGCGGCCACGATCACGGTGGCGGCGGTGGCGATGAACATGCGCAGTGCCAGGCCAGTGGCGTCGGCACGCTGGCGCGAGGTATGCAGGCCCAGGGCCAGATAGCCGATATCCAGGATGCCCGCATAAACCAGCACCCGCTCCCAGACGGCACCAGTGGTCTCGGCCACGGCCAGATTGCCGCCCCAGGGCAGCGTCAACGTGCCGTACATGGCCAGACAGAAGCCCAGCGTTTCGGCCACCGCCAGGGTGACGACTGGCAGGTGCAGGTAATGTCCGAGGAAACGAATCCGCATTTGACGATATTTTAGGTGGGTAATCCCCGCTCCGTCGTGAGTCCTTTCTCAGGGCACCCGCGGCGGGCGGCTCAATTGGCCGGCAGGATGTGACAGGCGTCGCCTTCCAGCACCACGGCCGCCGATGCCTCAGGCCCCACGTCCACGGCTGCCAGCGCCCAGCATCGCGCATCCTGGAGCACGGCCGAACACCGCAGCAGTCGCGCCGGCTCGTCATCTGCAAAGGAGACATCGAAGCTGTCGAGCGGCAATGCCAGTCCCTGGCCCACGGCCTTGATGTACGCCTCCTTGCGTGCCCAGCAGTCGAAGAAACCGCGCTGTCGCCGTGCGGCGGGCAGCGCGTCGTAAGCGGCATTTTCAGCCACCGAGAAGAATCGGCGCACCAGCGCGGCCTCGTCACTCACCGTGCGCCACAGCTCGATATCGACACCGATGTCCGCGTGCCAGGACCAACCCAGCAGCGCCCATGGGCCGGAATGCGAAAGATTGAATGCCAGGCCGGCGTGGGCCGCATCTCCGGCGAGCCTGGGCTTGCCGTGCTCGCCGCGCACGAACCGCAGCGCGGCCGCCGAGCTGCCCAGCAGTGAAGCCAGCACCTGCCGCATCACGCCGTGGGCCGCGACGAAACGCTCGCGATGCTGCCGGGAAAAGAAGCGGGCGGCACGCTCGCTTTCGTCAGGCCCGAGCAGTTCGTGCAGGGCTGCAAGTTGCGCGGGCGGCAGATCGAGGTGGAACTGCTGCAGTCCGCCGCAGCGTTGCGGTTGCCGGGCAGGACCTTTTGCCAGCTCCCAGCGCCGCAGCTGTATCAGCGGCTGATTCCCGAGGCGCGGCGCGGCTCATCCACCGGCGCCGCGGCATGTGGATCTTCGGTCTTGTACACCACGTACGGCGGCGCGTGTCCCTGCACCACGCTCTCATCGACCACCACCTTGCTGACATTCTTCAGCGAAGGCAGCTGGTACATGGTGTCGAGCAGGATGTTCTCGAGAATGGTGCGCAGCCCGCGCGCGCCGGTCTTGCGCTCCATGGCCTTGCGGGCGATGGCGCCCAGACCGTCTTCGCGGAATTCCAGCTCCGAGCCGTCCATTTCGAACAGCCGGCGATACTGCTTGGTGAGCGCGTTCTTCGGATCCTTGAGGATGGAAATCAGCGCCTTTTCATCCAGCTCTTCGAGTGTGGCGACCACGGGCAGGCGGCCCACGAATTCGGGAATCAGGCCGTACTTGACCAGGTCTTCCGGCTCGACGTCATGGAATACATCGGTGCCGTGCGGCCGCTCTTTGACGCTGCGCACTTCGGAGGTGAAGCCGATGCCGCCCTTCTGCGTGCGGTTGAGAATGACCTTGTCGAGGCCCGCGAACGCGCCGCCCACGATGAACAGGATGTTCGAGGTATCGACCTGCAGGAATTCCTGCTGCGGGTGCTTGCGACCACCCTGCGGCGGCACCGATGCCATGGTGCCTTCGATGAGCTTGAGCAACGCCTGCTGCACGCCCTCGCCCGACACGTCGCGCGTGATCGACGGGTTGTCGGACTTGCGCGAGATCTTGTCGATCTCGTCGATGTAGACGATGCCGGTCTGCGCCTTCTCGACGTCGTAGTCGCACTTC
>Ga0164241_10000799_pt1 | contig 47199 bp, 48 predicted proteins | sample OricomyardsoilBY_FD_108780 | JGI IMG/M metagenome (GOLD analysis project Ga0164241, IMG submission 108780) | Backyard soil microbial communities from Emeryville, California, USA - Original compost - Back yard soil (BY) | ecosystem: Environmental > Terrestrial > Soil > Unclassified | place: USA... | reverse complement strand
TACCCCGAGGGCATGACCCGCGTGGCGCTGTTCGGTGATCCGACCAAGGCCCTGGGCACGGTGGCCGAGGCGGAGTGCGCTCGCGTCGTCGCCGGAATCGACCTCGCCGAGGAATTGGGCGTCCCCGTCGAGTGGTTCGCCCTGTCCTCCGGCGCGTCTTTTTCGATGACCTCCGGCACCGAGAACATGGACTGGGTGGCCGCCGCGTTGAAGCGGATCGTCACGTTCACCCAGGCCGGCGGTGAGATCAACATCGTGGTGGCGGGCATCAACGTCGGCGCCCAGCCGTACTGGAACGCCGAGGCCACCATGCTCATGCACACCAAGGGAATCCTGGTGATGACGCCGGATTCGGCGATGGTGTTGACCGGCAAGCAGTCGCTGGACTTCTCCGGCAGCGTCTCGGCGGAGGACAACTACGGCATCGGCGGCTACGACCGCGTGATGGGCCCGAACGGCCAGGCGCAGTACTGGGCCCCGAACCTGGCCGCCGCGCGCGACGTGCTGATGTCGTACTACGACCACACCTACGTCGCGCCGGGGGAGTCGGGGCCGCGGCACGCCGGCACCACCGACCCGGTCGACCGGGACGTCTGCGAGTTCCCGCACACGCTGGCGGGCAGCGACTTCACGACGGTCGGCGACATCTTCTCGTCGACGGCGAACCCGGACCGCAAGAAGGCGTTCGACATCCGCACGGTGATGCGGGCGCTGGCCGACCAGGACCACGCGTTGCTGGAGCGCTGGGCCGGTATGGCGGACGCGGACACGGCCGTGGTGGCCGACGTGCACCTCGGCGGCCGGCCGGTGTGCCTGCTGGGCATCGAGTCGAAGTCCGTGCAGCGGCGCGGTTTCCCGCCCACCGACGGCCCGGACACCTACACGGCCGGCACGCTGTTCCCGCGCTCGTCGAAGAAGACGGCGCGCGCGATCAACGCCGCGAGCGGCAACCGGCCGCTGGTGGTGCTGGCCAACCTGTCCGGTTTCGACGGTTCCCCGGAGTCGATGCGCAAGCTGCAGCTGGAGTACGGCGCGGAGATCGGCCGGGCGATCGTGAACTTCGACGGCCCGATCGTGTTCTGCGTCATCTCCCGGTACCACGGCGGTGCGTTCGTGGTGTTCTCGAAGGCGTTGAACCCGAACATGACCGTGCTGGCGGTCGAGGGCTCGTTCGCGTCGGTGATCGGCGGTGCTCCGGCGGCGGCGGTCGTATTCACCGCGGAGGTCAACCGCCGCACCGAGACCGACAGCCGGGTGGCCGACCTGCAGGCGCACCTGGCCGGGGCGATGGGCGCCGAACGTGCCGAGCTGACCGCCACCCTGGCCGAGGTCCGGACATCGGTGCGCGCGGAGAAACTGTCCGATGTGGCCACCGAGTTCGACCGCGTGCACAGCGTCCACCGCGCGGTCGAGGGCGGCTCGGTCGACGCGGTGATCTCCGCGGCCGAGCTGCGGCCGCGGATCATCGAAGCCGTCGGGAAGGTGTAATCACCGTCGCCCTCGCATCGATAGTCGAAGTGAAGGGCGATCAATTCCTGGGGGTAACTGAATATGTCGTCGAACAGACGTGTGCTCGGCGTGGGCGCCTCGCTCGCGCTGGCGGCCGTGGTGTCGGTCTCGGTGGTGAGCTCGGCGGCGGTGGCGCCGGTCGCGCGGGAAACCGTGGCGGTACAGCCCGCGCCACCGCTGCCGCTGCTCGAGCCGGAGATGGACCACGACTCCGTAGCGCTGCCGCCAACCGCCGGCGCGAAGGGCGTCGAGCAACGGATCACCGATATGCAGGCACGATCCCGATCCGCGGCGAGTACCCGGCCGCTGCCTGCCACGTACATCAAGGCGGGCTACACGCCGCGGCCGCTGTCCGGCACGGATCTGCCGTACAACTCGCCGGTGCTGTACGGCTACGACCGCGACGTGCCGCGGGACGCGGCGGGCGTGCGGATGTTCGTCGTCGGCGGCGTGCTCTACGACCACCCCGTGGCGCAGGCGCAGGACGCGCTGATGTCGCTGTCCGACTACCGGCTGACCGGCGAGGCGCGCTATCTCGACCGGGCCGTGGTGGACGCGCAGCGGCTGGTCGACCGGCGGGTCCTTTCCGACGACGCGTGGTACTACCCGTACCGGTTCGACTTCAAGCTGCACAACCGCACCGACTTCGTCATGCGGGCGCCGTGGTTCAGCGGCATGGCGCAGGGGCAGGCGCTGAGCGTCTTCTCGCGTCTGTTCGAGATGACCGGCGAGCAGCAGTGGCGGGACGCGGCGGCCGCCACGTTCAACAGCTTCCGGAACGCACCGGCACAGAACCTGCCGTCGACGGTCAACATCGACCCCGCGAAGTACCTGTGGCTGGAGGAGTACCCGCGCTGGCCGACGACCGCGTCCGACCGCACGCTCAACGGTCACGTGTACTCCGCGTTCGGCCTGTACGACTACTACCGCATCAGCGAGGACCCGACCGCGCGTGACGTGTGGAACGGCGCCATGGCCAACACCCGCTACTACCTGGTGCACGGTTTCCGCGGCGCCGGTTTCACCAGTCACTACTGCCTGGCGCACACGACGGTGCGGCCGACGTCCTACCACGCGGGCCACTGGACGCAGCTGGTCATGCTGCACGCCAGTACCGGCGACCCCGTCTGGAGCCGGTACGCGGACCTCCTGCGCGCGGACTACCCGCCGCCCGCGGTGAGCGGCACGGTCGTGTTCGCCGGTGGCAGGCACACCGGCTACAAGTACAACGCCACCGGCGGGATCACCGCGAGCAAGACGATCACGCTGTCCCGGCAGTCGAACGCGCCGGCGAACGCGCGACAGCGGATCCAGGGCCGCGGCGTCATGCTGCACATCACCGCGGGTGTGCTCGCCGGGTTCTGGATCCCGGAGAGCTACCCGCGGACGTGGATCGCGGGCAGCAGGGTGAGCCTGGCCTACCCGCTGCAGCGCACGGTGATGATCCCGGTCGGCAGCTGGTCGGCCTACCAGTACGACGCGGCGGGGAAGCGGACCGCCTGGAAGACGATCGAGCCACCCCGCACGACCAGCGCCCCGTTCGACGCCAGCGCGGTGATCGACGGTCGCTGGCACATCCACATCACGGCAGGCTCCCTCGCCGACTTCTGGCTACCGGCCGCGGGCACGACGCAGAACTGACGGCGCGGGCCGGGTCGCCTTTCGCGCGGCCCGGCCCGGCCGCACCCATGCTCGGGACAGCGCCGCCGCTTGCGTTGACTCGTTCCTGCCTCCCGTAAGGTCGAGATCGATGTTTGCCTGGGGAAGGACTGAGCCATGGTGAGGGCAGCGGTGCTGACGCGGCAGGGTGAGCCGCTCGAGGTGCGTGACATCGAGCTCGGCGAGCCCGGGCCCGGCCAGGTGCGGGTCCGCCTCGCGGCCGCGGGGGTGTGCCACTCCGACCTCTCGCTCGCCAACGGCACGCTCGCCCTGAACATGCCCGCCGTGCTGGGCCACGAGGGTGCCGGCACGGTCGTCGCCGTGGGGGAGGGCGTGGACCGGGTCTCGGTCGGCGAACCGGTGGTACTGAACTGGGCGCCCGCGTGCCGCGCGTGCTGGTTCTGCGAGCAGGACGAACCCTGGTTGTGCGTGCACGCCGAGGAACGCGCCACCCACCCCTACGCCGCCCTCGCCGACGGCACCCCGGTCTACCCGGGTCTGGGCACCGGCGCGTTCGCCGAGGAGACGATCGTCCCGCAGCAGGGCGTCGTGCCGATCCCCGCCGACTTCCCGCTGGAGCAGGCCGCCGTGCTCGGTTGCGCGGTGCTCACCGGCAACGGCGCGGTGCACAACACCGCCAAGGTCCGCGCCGGCCAGTCGGTCGTCGTGATCGGCCTTGGCGGCATCGGGCTGTCCGTGCTGCAGGCCGCCCGCGCCGCCGGCGCCGGGCCGATCATCGGCGTCGACATCAGCGAGTCGAAAGCCGACCTCGCGGCGGTGCACGGGGCCACCGAGTTCATCGTCGCCGACGACAAGACCAGCAAGGCGGTCCGCTCGCTGACGGCAGGCCGCGGCGCCGACCACGCCTTCGACTGCGTCGGCCTGCCGGCGACCATCCGCGCGTCGTGGGGGTCGAGCAGGCGCGGCGGCACGGTCACCGTCATCGGCGTCGGCTCCCGGACCAGCCCGGTCGAGTTCAACGCGCTCGAGCTGTACTGGTTCGGCCGCACCCTGCACGGCTGTGTCTACGGCTCCTCCGACCCGGACGTCGACATCCCGCGCCTGCTCGGCGAGGTGGCCGCGGGCCGGCTCGACCTCGCCGCGCTCGCCACCGACACGACCGACCTCGCGGGCGTCAACGACGCGTTCGCCCACTTCGGTCAGGGCGGCCGGACGATCGTCCACTTCTAGCTAGTCGTCCCAGGTGACCGGGAGTGCGTGCAGGCCGTAGATCGCCGCGTCGTCCTTCACCGGCAACTCCTTCAGCGGCACCGCCACCCGCAGCGTCGGCACGCGAGCGAACAGGGTATTGAACACGACCTCCAGCTCCACCCGCGCGAGGTTCTGCCCGAGGCACTGGTGGGCGCCGTAGCCGAACGCGATGTGGTTGCGCGCGCCCCGCCCGAGGTCCACCTCGTCCGGGTCGGCGAACACGGCCGGGGCGTGGTTGGCCGCCATGTTCGCCGTCAGCACGCCCTCGCCCGCCTTGATCGGCACGCCGCCGAGCTCGGTGTCGGCCACCGCGACCCGCGAGGTCACCCACTCGACGATCGTGTGGTGGCGCAACAACTCCTCGACCGCGTGTGGCATGCCGTCCGGGTCGTGGCGCAGCTTCTCCAGCTGCTCGGGACGCTGCAGCAACGACACCGTGCCGAGCGAGATCATGTTCGCGGTCGTCTCGTGGCCCGCGATGAGCAGCAGCAGCGCCAGCCCGGTCAGCGCCTCGTGGTCCTCGGTGCCGTTCGCCCTGCCGCGCCGGATCTGCCTGCCGATCAGGTCGTCGCCCGGGGCCTTTTCCTTCCCCGTGACCAGTTCGTCCATATAGGACCGCAGCTCGTCCATCGCGGTGCGGACCTCGTCGGCGGCCGACGTGCGGCTCACCAACGTCTTCGTGCGGTGCTGGAAGAAGTCGTGATCGGCGTAGGGCACGCCGAGCAACTCGCAGATCACCAACGACGGCACCGGCAACGCGAGCGCTGTCACCAGGTCCGCCGGCTTCGGGCCGGTCAGCATCGCGTCGACGTGCTCGTCGACGATCTGCTGGATCCGCGGCCGCAGCGCCGCCAGCCGGCGCACCGTGAACTCGCCGAGCACCGCGCGGCGCGCCGGGCCGTGCTCCGGCGGGTCCATCGAGATCAGCGAGACCGGAGAGTCCTGGCGCTGCACGCGCCTGCCGTTGAGCAGCGGGAAGTTCGGGTCCAGCCGGTTGGAGCTGAACGCGGGATCGGTGAGCACCGTGCGGACGTCCGCGTGCCGCGAGGCGACCCACGCCTCCTGTCCCGTGGGCAGCGTCGCCTTCGTCACCGGACCCGGCTCGCGGCGGGTGAGGTGCCCGGCAGGCGCGTCGAACGGGCAGGACCGGGGCGGTGGGAAGCTCGTCATGAATGTCCCCTCGTGACCGATGTGGAAGAAATCCGTCCGCTTGCTTCCGACCGTAGTCAACCGAGCGCGTTCCGTCCACCTACGGTGGATGGGATACTCGCGCGATGAGCGGCACGACCTCCTCGGACACGGCGGAGGCGACCCTGCGGTCGGATGCGCGCCGCAACCGGGACCAGATCCTGCGTGCTGCCAAGGAGATCTTCGCCGCGCGGGGAACCGCGGTGCCGATGGAGGAGATCGCCCGCGAGGCCGAGGTCGGCGTCGGCACGCTCTACCGGCGCTTCCCCGACCGTGAGGCGCTGATCCTCGCGGTGTTCCGGGACAGCGTCCGGGCGGTCGCGGCCGAGGCGCGGGCCGCGCTGGCCGAGGAGCCGACGGCGTGGGCCGCGCTGGTCCGGATCATCGGCCTGTCCGCCCAGCTGCGGCTGTCGATGCGGCTGCAGACCTACTCGGAGGCCGTCGCGGACATGCTGAAGGCGGACGAGGAGATCGGCCGCCACCGGCGCGCCGCGTTCGACGTGCTGGAGGAGGTTGTGCACCGCGCGCAGGCGGAAGGGTCGCTGCGCACGGACGTCGGCGTGGGGGACCTGGCGATGCTGTTCGTGTCGGTCATGCACCAGACGCACGGCCTGAACGGCGAGGCCGGTGGCCTGGCGCCGGGACGGGTCCTCGCGATCATGCTCGACGGCCTGCGCGCGCGGGACGCGAACCCGCTGCCCGGCCGGCCGCTCACCCGCGCCGACGTGGACGCGGGGCGCTGAGCCCGGGGCTCGGTCTTCGGCTCGGCCCTCGGCTCAGTCCTCGGTGATGGACAGCGCCTGGCTGGGGCACATGTTCACGGCCTCTTCCGCCGCCTCGAGCTGTTCGCCCTCGACATGCTCCTTCAGCAGGACGACCGTGCCGTCGTCATCGCTCTGGTCGAACACGGCAGGTTCGGTGAGCACGCACTGACCACTGCCGACGCAGCGCTCGGTGTCGGTGACGACTCGCATCTGGCGGTCCCTCCTTACGGTTCGCGAACCAACCATACCCAAGTGTGATCGGCATCGCGCCAGGCGCTGTCACGGATCCAGCCGCTGTCCAGTCAAGTTCATGACAGGAGGGAGAAGACGATGACTCACATCGTGGTGCTGGGCGCCGGCTACTCGGGACAGGTGGCCGCCAATTTGGCTGCTCGCACGCTGAACGCCGAGGTGACGCTGGTGAACGAGCGGGACCGGTTCGTCGAGCGGGTGCGGAACCACCAGCTCGCCGCCGGCCAGGACCTGCGCCGGACACCGCTCGCGGACCTGCTGCGCGGCAGCGGCGTCGAGCTGGTGATCGACCGGGTGACCGCGATCGACACGGCCGGTCGCGCGGTGATCCTCGCGACGGGGGAGCCGATCCACTACGACACGCTGATCTACGCGCTGGGCAGCCACGCCGACATGGCGGCGGCGCCGGGCGTGGCCGAGCACGCGTTCAGCGTCACCAGCGTCGAGCAGGCGGCCCGGCTCCGCGAGCGGGTTGCCGCAGGCGGGACGGCCACCGTCGTGGGCGGCGGGCTGACCGGGATCGAGGCGGCTGCCGAGCTCGCCGAGTCGCACCCGGATCTCAAGGTGCGGCTGCTGACCGGCGACGAGCTCGGCGGCCGGCTGTCCGAGCGCGCCCGGCGCCACCTGCACCGGACGTTCGCGCGGCTGGGCGTCGAGGTCCGTGAACAGGCGCGGGTGAACGAGGTCCGGGCGGACGGCGTGGTGCTCGCCGGCGGTGAGCACGTGGCGTCGGACTTCGTCGTGTGGACCACGGGCTTCACCGTGCCGCCGCTGGCCCGCGACGCCGGTCTGGCGGTCGACGAGCACGGCCGCCTGGTGGTCGACGAGACGATGCGCTCGGTGTCGCATCCGGACGTCTACGGCGCGGGCGACGCGGCGGCGGTGCACCTGGACAGCGGTCAGGAGCTGCGCATGGCGTGCGCGACGGGCCTCCCGATCGCGCAGACGGCCGTCCGGGCGATCGGCGCCCGCCTGACCGGCCGCGAGCCGAAGACGCTGCGGTTCCGGTACGTGAACCAGTGCATCAGCCTGGGTCGCCGGGACGGCCTGATCCAGTTCGTCCACGCCGACGACAGTCCACGCCAGACGGTGCTCACCGGCCGGGTCGCCGCGCTGTACAAGGAACTCGTGGTGCGGGGGGCGCTGAGCATCCAGCGCCACCCGAAACTGCCGACGTCCTTCTGATCAACCGGTCAGGAGACCGAGTCGAACACACCGAGAGCCTCGTCGAGGAGGACGGCCATCCCGCGCTCCCCGAGCGCGACACCGAAGAGCACGTCGTCCATCGCGGACCCGTCCAGCGTGGCGACCGCGCGGTAGAGCTCGCGCACGTGATGCTCGTCCACCTCGACGTGGAGCTGGAAGAACTTGTTGTCCAGCTTCGGAAAGTGCTTGTGGATCGCGATGTCGACGGCGCCGTAGGTAATGGGTGTCATGCCCTCGTTCACGAGCATGTACCCGATCGCGATCTCCGGCACCGGCTGGACGGAGACGTTGGCCGCCAGGTCGAGCGCGAGGCGGATGCCGGCGCGTTCGGAATAGCCGCGGAAGTCCGCCTCGGTGAGGCCGACCTCGGACAGCAGGTGCATGTAGTGCCGGAAATGGGCCTCGTCGGGATTTCCGTTGCCGTATTCGTCGTTGAGGTTCTCGTTGAGGATGTCCACCACGAGCTGGGGCGTCTTGATCCGTTCGAGCATCCTGACCAGGATGTTCGGGAACGTCTCACTCTCTCGGCCTGCGCAGAGGATCCAGCGGATCACCTGGTCCCTGCTCAGTTCCCGTTGATGGGCCAGGCGGATGAAACGGTGATCGCTGATTCTGGTCAGCGACTCTTCCATCGCTGCCTCAATCTTCTTGACCGAGGTCGTGTCCATAGGGGCTCCTGAAGGTGAGATGAATAGCAGGCCACAGCGACGTGGGTTCGTTGCGGCGAGAGAGTGGGAAAGAGCTACGCGGTGCTCGTCAGCCAACCCTGTTCATCGGACCCGTAAACGGTGAGGTTGTACTTCTGGGCCTTGAACCGGGTGAGCTCACGGCCGATGATCCGGTTGAGCTGGTTGAGCCTTCTCATGCCGTTGGCGCAGGTCATTGCGACCTCGATTACCACGGCGTCGTCGCTGATGGTGATGGCCTCGACGATGTCCCGGCAGGCCCGCGGCATGTCATCGCCGCTGAGCACCCGCTCGATCGACTGCTGCGCGATGTTGCGCCGTAGCTCGGGCACGGTGGCGAGCTCGACGAACAGGAATGCGCGTTGCACGCGCAGCAGGTCGTAGTCCTCTGGTTTTTCCAGGATGAGAAAGCTCGGGCGTTTCGTCGATCCCGGCTTCCTGATTCGGCTTGCGTCGGTGAGCAGCAACCGGTGACCGGTGAACTCGGCGACTTCCTCGGTGGGATTCTCCTCGGGCCCGGCCATGTCGTTGGCGACGAGCTCGTCGTGCATCTGGGCGTAGAACGCCGCGAGGTCGTAGCCCGCCGGCGCGGCGAGCTTGACCGCGACGTCCCAGTGGCCGAGGAGGTCGTACATGGCGACGCTCCGCACCTCCGGTGTCCGGTCGACGACGGCGGCGACGATCTGCCGTGCCTCGACCGTGTCGACGACGGAGAGCAGAACGATAGCCATGATCTCGTCGTCGGCCAGGGCCAGCCTGCGGTGCGGCCGGTTGCCGGCGAGGTACTCGGCGGCGCACTGCGTCCCCTCCAGCAGTGGCCGTTCGGATACCGGCGCCGGGTCCGGGATCTGGTCGCGGTCGCTCGCGAGCACGTAGCGGTCTCGCATGTCCTGGAACGTCTCGTCACCGATGTCGGTGTAAAGCAGGTCGAGAAGCCAGGCGGCCTGCCTGCTCATGACCAGCTTTCCGTCCAGCCACCGGTTGACCATGGCCGGGTCGTAGCGCACGTCCCGGTCGGTGTCGCCCCGCTTGAGGCCGTACTCGCTCGCGGTGTCCGTGAGCTGTCTGGCCAGCGCGGACTGGGTGACCTCGTGATCGACGAGCAGCAGCCGAAGGGCGGCACGCATGGCATCGCGCGCTGAGCTCTGGCCCTGGCCGGTCATGGTCACGCGCACAACATAGACCATCCGACCACAAGGTCGCTGGAGCCCAACGCAATCGATCGGGAACGGTTTCACAACGCTACAGCGTCGGCACGCAAAGTTGGTTGCTGTGGATCAGTGGATCGTCCTACTATTTTTGTGTGGTCATACAAAGATATTTTGCGTGACCGCACACAGCTGTGGTCCAAGCGGAGTTCTTCCTACCTCATCATCTGGGAGGACACTCAAATGCCCACCATTGCCATATCAACACTGTTCGTGATCGCCGTCATCTCGATGATGCTCTTCACCTGGTGGAAGGCGGTCCTCAAGCTCGTCGCGCTCTGTGTGCTGCTGCTGGTCTCGATCGGCACCGTCGAGGTGGTGAACGTGCTCAACGGCGGGGACCTCTCCTGAGGCGTCGCTACCATTCGCCCCGGCAGGGTGCGGACCGGGCGGTGGGGCCGAGGGCAGGGGAGTGCCGGTGCGGGAGATCGCGGTGTTCGGCGGGAGCGCGCATCTCGCGCTGGCACAGGAGATCTGCACATACCTCGAGGTGCCGCTGGAACCCGTGCGAGTGACGCGGTTCGCCAACGACTGTCTCGAGGTGCAGTTGCAGGCCAACTGCCGCGAGCGGGACGTCTTCCTCATCCAGCCGCTGGTCGTGCCCGTCCAGGAGAACCTCGTGGAGCTGCTGCTCATGCTCGACGCCGCGCGTGGGGCGTCCGCGGCGCGCACCACGGTCGTGATGCCGCACTACGCCTACGCGAGATCGGACAAGAAGGACGCACCGCGCATCTCCATCGGCGGGCGACTCGTGGCCGACCTGCTCGTCGCGGCCGGGGCCAACCGGGTGCTCGCGATGACGCTGCACTCCCCGCAGGTGCACGGCTTCTTCAGCGTGCCGGTCGACCACCTGCACGCGCTGCGCGAGCTGGCCGCCCACTTCCGCCGACTCGACCTCACCAACACCGTCGTCGTGTCGCCGGATCTGGGCAACGCCAAGGAGGCGTCGCACTTCGCCCGCTTGCTGGGGGTGCCGGTGGCGGCCGGCGCGAAGGAGCGGTTTGCCGGCGACAAGGTGACGATCAGCTCGATCATCGGCGACGTGACCGGGCGGGACGTGATCGTGCTCGACGACGAGATCGCCCGCGGCAGCACCGTGGTCGAGCTGCTCGACCGGCTACGGGAGCGCGACGTCGGTTCGATCCGGGTCGCCTGCACCCATGGGCTGTTCGCCGACGGGGCGCTGGTGCGGATCGGGAAGCAGGACGACGTCGTCGAGATCGTGTGCACCAACACCGTGCCGCTGGCCGAGCAGACAGAAAAGCTGACCGTACTCTCCATCGCGCCCGCGCTCGCCGAGGCGATCCGCAGAATCCACAATGGAGAGTCGGTCAGCGCATTGTTCTGAACAGGACCGTCAGGCGTGCGGGCGGCCGTTGACTATGGCGGACGGGCTGTCGATGTAGGTCGGCCCCTCCGCGTGGTCGGCCTGGTGCTGCGCGCCGTAGGCGACGTTCGCCTGCTCGTTGGCGATCCGGCGAGCCTCCCGCTCGTGGGTGAACTCGTCGAACTCCTGGCGGCCGCGGATGCGGCCGAGGGCGAGCACGGCAAGCAGGTGCGCGATACCGATGATGAGCAGCACGATGCCGAGCCGCACAACGACACCCTCGATCGCCGTGTCGGTCGGCACGTCGATCGTCGAGACCAGCGCCAGCACGCCCAGCACCACGAAGTGGAACAGGACGGCGACCAGCCTGGTCAGCGACTCCGCGGAGGCGTTGGGCGCGGACTGCTGCAGGTAGCGACGGCCGTTGCGGTAGATGACCTGGCCGTCGACCAGCACGAGCAGAGCGCCGACCAGCAAAAATGTCACATAGCTGTTGGTATCCACGGTTGTGCACCCTTCTCGTCCGGTGAAACGGACCATGTATTACGCACCGTGAGTAACCCGTGGCGGTGATGGCGAAACACATCGATCGACGAGTTTGTGGCCGACTTCGCCGGGTAGGCCTTATGGGCGGCCGTAAGTACCGCTGGTAATGCGGCCGAGAGGAAGGGTGCACGCAAGTTCGCGGTACAGCTACGCGTGCCCGGGCCGGTGGCCACGACGGGTCGAGTTCCTGACACCACCCGACGAACGGCGCTGCCGGCCAGCCACTTCCACCTCGTACGGTTTCGACAGTCACGCCCGTGGGAACTCCGAACGCGTCCCCGTCGGAAGGAGTACGGCCGATGCGCAGCGAGGGCTCGACCGCTCAGGTTACCGCGCACCGACTTGTCCATTGTGTACTCGACAGTGACTCGGACGGACTGACCACCGCGCTGGAGACCGTGGTGGAGCAGGGCGACGACCTCAAGCCGTACGTCCGCGCCGTGGTCGCCGAGTTGATCCAGGTCGGCGCCCGCGCCGTGCGCGACAGCGTCGGCCCGGACGAGGAGCCCGCATTCGCGGTGGACCTGCGTGACGGCACCGACGACAACGTGTCGATCGACGACCTCGAGCCGCAGGTCCGGGCCACGATCCGGGCACTGCTGGCCGACCTGAACGGCTGCTCCGAGGACGCCCAGTTCCAGCTGGACCTGGCCGTCCGCGAACTCGACCCGCTGACCGGTCTGGAGACCGTCCGCCGCGCGCTGACGATGACCGTCGCGCTGCTGCAGTGGACCGGCGAGGCCTAGCGGCTCACCAGACGTCCCCGTCGCGCCAGTCACACATGATCTCCCCCTCGATGTCCAGCGAGATGTCGAGGGGGTAGACGTGTATGCCGTCGTCGTCGTCCGGGGTGGGCCGCGGGCCCTGCGGGGTCAGCGCCGCCGACGAGCCGCGCCAGCGCCGCCAGCCGCGCGCCGCGTAGAACCCGAGCGCCATCTCCGACGAGCCGAGCGCGCCCAGGTCGTAGGCGCCGCGGATGATCGTCTCGAGCTCGGTCATCACCCGCGCCCCGTGGCCCTCGCCGCGCCGGTCCGGGTGCACACCGACGCCCTCCACGTACCCGGTGCGCAGCGCCCGGCCGCCGTGCACGAGCCGCCGCTGCACCACCGAGCCGTGCGCCACCAGGTCGGCCCCGTCCCGGACCATGGCGTGCATGCCACCGACCGCATGCTCCCAGTCGTCGTCGTCCAGGTCGTCGAAGACGATGTCCAGCAACGCCCGGGCGGCGCGGCGGTCGGCCGGGGAGAGGTGCGCGGTGTGCGCGATGCGGACCTCGATCATCGGCACATGGTGGCACGGGCCGCGGCCTATGCTGGGCCCGTTTTTGCCGACAGGGAGAGATCGTGCTGAACCAGTTGGTCCGCTACGTCCTGGCGCCGCTGGCGCGAGCGGTCTACCGCCCGCGCGTCGAGGGCCTCGACAACCTGCCCCCGGAAGGACCGGTGATCATCGCGGCGAACCACCGTGCGGTGCTCGACACGGCGGTGATCTCGCTGGTCGCCCGCCGTCAGGTGCGGTTTCTCGGCAAGGCGGAGTACTTCACCGGCCGCGGCCTGCGGGGCAGGCTGATGGCCGGGTTCGTGGACGCGCTCGGCTTCGTGCCGGTCGAGCGGGGAAACGCGCACGCCGGGCTGGCCGCGCTGAACGCGGGACAGAACGTGCTCAACGCGGGCGGCGTGTTCGCGATCTACCCGGAGGGCACCCGCTCGCTCGACGGCCGGCTCTACCGCGGGCACACCGGCGTCGCCGTGCTGACGCTGACCACCGGCGCGCCGGTGGTGCCGGTGGCCCTGTTCGGCACGGAGAAGCTGATGCCCCGCGGCAGCAGGTTCCCGCGGTACGCCCGCATCGGCATCCGCTTCGGCGCGCCGCTGGAGTTCTCGGCGGTGACCGAACGCAACCTGCGCGCCCGCCGCGCGGTGACCGACGACGTCATGCGCGCGATCCGCGAGCTCTCGCAGCAGGAGTACGTCGACACCTACCACCGCCGCCCGGAGGACGTCCGCGACGAGGGAATCGCCTGAGCCGGGCTACCGGAAGCTGACGCGGTCCAGCAGGCGGTCGGTGAGCTCGGACATCGGCTGCTCGCCTGCCGACTCGAACCACAGGGTGCCCGCCGTGCGCAGCGCGGCCAGGAAGGTGGCGGCCATCAGGCGGGCCAGCTCCGCGTCGGCCGCACCGCGGGACAGCAGGATCTCGGCCAGCTCGCGTTCCAGCTCGATCTGGTCGGCCGCCTGCCTGGCCAGCAGCGACGGGTGGCGCCGGAGCAGCCGCAGCTGCGCCACCCACGCGGGGTCGGGCCGGGTGAACCTGCCGTACATCTCCGCAACGCCGTGCCGCAGCGCCTGCCACGGCTTCTCGCCCGCCGGCTGCGCCCGGACCAGGTCCAGCAGCGTCCGCGTGCGCTCGCGGTCCGCGTGCAGGACCGCGTCCTCCTTGTTGGCGAAGTAGTTCGAGAACGTCCGCCGGGACACGCCGACCTCGTCCGCGATGTCCTCGACGGTGACGTTGTCGAGCCCGCCCGCCATGGCGAGGCGCATGGCGGCCTGGTGCAGCGACTGCCGGGTCGCCGCCTTCTTGCGCTCACGCAGTGTGCCCACGGACTCCACGGGGCTCACCCTAACCGGTTGTGATAGCTTCCGAGTGAGCAATTTTGCACGATGGGCAAAAATCGAGTGAGGCGCAGCCGGGGAGGAACAAGGCATGGCCGAGGGGAACGCCGTCACGGATGTGATGCCGCGTCGGCAGGTGCTGGAGTCGCTCAGCGGGCTCCTGCTGGTGCTGTTCGTCGCGTTGATCAGCTCGACCGTCGTGTCCAACGCGCTGCCGCGGATCATCGGGTCGCTGAACGGCTCGCAGACCCAGTACACCTGGGTGATCACCGCGGCGCTGCTGACGACGACCGCGAGCACGCCGATCTGGGGCAAGCTCGCCGACCTGTTCAACAAGAAGACGCTGATCCAGATCGCGATCGCGATCTTCGTGCTGGGCTCGATGGCCAGCGGGTTCGCCCAGGACGCCAACCAGATCATCGCCGCCCGCGCGTTCCAGGGCATCGGCGCGGGCGGCCTGCAGGCGCTGGTCCAGGTCGTGATCGCGGCGATCATCCCGCCGCGCGAGCGCGGCAAGTACAACGGCCTGCTCGGCGCGGTGATGGCCGTGGCGGTCGTCGGCGGCCCGCTGATCGGCGGCCTCATCGTGGACGTGTCGTGGCTCGGCTGGCGCTGGTGCTTCTTCGTCGGCGTGCCGATCGCGATCATCGCGTTCGTCGTGCTGCAGAAGACGTTGCGCCTGCCGACGATCCGCCGCAACGTGCACGTCGACTACCTGGGCGCCGCCCTGATCGCCGTCGGGGTGAGCATCCTGCTCATCTGGGTGTCGTTCGTGGACAACTCGTTCGACTGGATCTCCTGGCAGTCCGCGGTCATGGTGGGCGCCGGAGTGCTGATCCTCGTCGTGGCCACGGTCGTGGAGGCCCGGGTGCGGGAGCCGCTCGTGCCGCTGAAGATCATCAAGACCCGGGTCACCTCGCTCGCGATCCTCGGCAGCCTCGCCGTCGGCATCGCGATGTTCGGCGGCTCGGTCTTCCTCGGCCAGTACTTCCAGATCGGCCGCGGCTACTCGCCGACCGAGGCCGGCCTGCTGACGATCCCGATGATGGCCGGCGTCCTCGTGTCCTCCACCGTCGCCGGCCGGATGATCAGCCGCAGCGGGGTGATCAAGCCCTACCTGGTGAGCGGCTCGGTCGTGCTGGCCATCGGCTTCCTCGGGCTCGGCACGATCGACCACGACACCCCGCTGTGGTTCGTCTCGGTCGCCATGGTGCTCGTCGGCGTCGGGGTCGGCATGACCATGCAGAACCTGGTGCTGACCGTGCAGAACTCGGTGCCGCTGGCCGACCTCGGCGCCGCGAGCGCGTCGGTGACGTTCTTCCGCTCGCTCGGCGGCACGATCGGCGTGTCCGTGCTGGGTGCGGTGCTGGCCAACCGGGTCACCGCGGACCTCACCGCTCGGCTCGGCGGGCGCGGGCTGACCTCCGGCGGGGACACCAGCGCGCTGAACCTGGCCGCGCTGCCGCCGCAGATCCAGCAGGTCGTGCGCGAGGTCTACGGCGACGCGACCGCGCACATCTTCATCATCTCGGCGGCCGCGGCGGCCGTCGGCGTGATCGCGGCGCTGCTGCTCAAGCCGGTCATGCTGCGCAACACGCTCGACCTGCAGAAGAGCGAGGCCGATGACGCGGTCGCGACCCGGTGACGGCGCTGGTCGACGCGGCGGACTGCTGCCACGCCGACACGGTCGTCGTCGTTCCGTGACTTGTTAGAAACTTACGATCTATAGACGCGCTGAGTTATCGTTGACCAGCACAGCGTCTAGGAGGTCGGGTCTGATGCGACGTGGTCGGTGGGTGCGCCTGTGCGCGGCGGTGGCGGTCGTCGCGGGCGGCGTGGTGTGGGCGCAGGGACCGGTCGGCGCGGTCGACACGGACCTGGTCGCGTTCGCGCAGCAGGCGGCTGGGCAGCGGGTCGTCTACTCCTACCCGGGGCTCACCCCGCCGGCGAGCCTGCTGGCCCGGATCCGCGCCGGCGAGGCGGCCGGGGTGATCTTCTTCGGCGACAACATCTCCAGCTCGTCCCAGATCGCCGGCGTCGTGGCGCAGCTGCGGGCGGCCGCCACGCAGAGCCCGGTGCACGAGCCGCTGCTGCTCATGACCGACCAGGAGGGCGGCCAGGTTCGGCGCCTGCCGGGCGATCCCGCGCTGTCCCACAAGGACGTCGGCGCCTCGGCCAACCCGTCCTCGGCCGCGACCACGGCGGGGCGTGGTGCGGGGACCAACCTCGCGGGCGTCGACATGAACGTCAACCTCGCGCCGGTGCTCGACGTCTACCACGCGCCGGGCGACCTGATGGACCAGTACGAGCGTTCCTTCAGCCAGGACCCGGCGGCGGTGTCCACGCTCGGCGCGAACTACGTGCGGGCCGAGCAGGGGGAGGGCGTCGCCGCCACGGTGAAGCACTTCCCGGGCCTCGGCAAGGCCGCGGCGAGCGAGAACACCGATCTGCGCCCGGTGACGCTGAACGTGCCACTGTCCACACTGCGCTCGGTGGACGAGGCGCCCTACCAGGCGTCGATCGCCGCCGGCGCCAAGCTCGTGATGCTGTCGTGGGCCGTCTACCCGGCACTCGACGCGAACCGCCCGGCCGGGCTGTCCTCTGTGGTCATTCAGCAGGAACTGCGCTCCCGCAACGGTTTCGGCGGCGTGACCGTCTCGGACGCGCTCGAGGCGGGCGCGTTGCAGAACTTCGGGTCGGTCGGCAACCGCGCCGTGCTCGCGGCGGACGCGGGCGTCGACCTGATCCTGGCGTCCGCCCGGGACGTGAGCCAGGGCGACCAGGCGGCGACGGCCCTGGCCAACGCGCTCGCCGACGGCACCCTCGACCCGGGGGCGTTCGGCGACGCGCTGGCCAGGATCCACGCCCTGCGCGCAGGCCTTTCCTAGACCGGCACCGGTTCGCGCCGGTCCTCCTTCGGGGGCTCGGTGAGCCGGGCGCCCTCGACGTCGACCCGCGGCAGCAACCGGTCGAGCCAGCGCGGCAGCCACCACGCGCCCCTGCCGAGCAGCGACATCACGGCGGGCACGATCGTCATCCGGACCACGAACGCGTCGATCGCCACGCCGAACGCCAGCGCGAAGCCGATCGACTGGATCAGCGAGTCCTGCGCGAACACGAACCCGGCGAACACGCTGGTCATGATCAGCGCGGCGGCCACGACCACGCGGGCGCCGTGCTTGAAGCCGCTCACCATCGCCTCGTTCGCGGGCGCGCCGTGCACGTACTCCTCGCGCATCCGGGTCACCAGGAATACCTGGTAGTCCATCGCGAGTCCGAAGAGGACACCGATGAGCAGGATCGGCAGCATGCTCATGATCGGGCCGGTGCTCTCCACGCCGAGCACGTCGGACAGCCACCCCCACTGGAACACCGCGACCACCGCGCCGAACGTCGCCGCGACCGAGGCGAGGAACCCGATCGTCGCCTTGAGCGGCACCACGACCGAGCGGAACACCAGCATCAGCAACAGGAACGCGAGCCCGACGATCAGCGCGAGGTAGGGCAGCATCGCGTCCGCGAGCTTGCCGGACACGTCGATGTTGGCGGCGGTCTGGCCGGTCACCGCGATGTCCGCGCCGGTGCGGTCGTGCAGGGTCGCGGCCGCGGTGCGGATGTCGCCGACGAGGTCTTCGGTGGCCTCGTCGCTCGGGCCGGTCTTCGGGATGACGGTCAGCAGCGTCGTGTCGCCTGCCCGGTTCTGCTGCGGCGGGGTGACCGCCGCGACGCCGTCCAGCGCACCCAGCCGCTGCCCGGTCAGGCGCACGGCCTCCTGCGGGTCCGCTGCGGCGTGCGTGTCGACCACGACGGTCAGCGGACCGTTCGCGCCGGGCCCGAACCCGCGGCTGACGAGCTCGTAGGCCTTGTGCTGGGTCGACTCCGGCGCGGCGCTGGCGTCGTTGGGCAGGCCGAGCTGCATGCTCGCGGCCGGCACCGCGACGATCGCCAGCCCGGCGATCGCGATGAGCAGCGCGGGCACCCGGCGGCGGGCGACGAACCCGGCCCAGCGCTCGCCCATGCTGGGCCGCCCGGGCTTCGGCCCGCCGCGCAGCAGCGTGCCCGTGCGGACGCGGTCGCCGGCGAAGCCGAGGATCGCGGGCAGCAACGTGGTGGCGACCAGCACCGCGACCGCGACGGTGATCGCGGCGGCGACGCCCATCTCGCCGAGGAACGGGATGCCGACGACGGTGAGCCCGGCCAGCGCGATGATCACGGTGAGCCCGGCGAACACCACGGCCGAGCCCGCGGTGCCGACCGCGCGGCCCGCGGCGTGCTCCGGCGCCGCGCCGGTGGCCAGCTCGTTGCGGTAGCGGGAGACGATGAACAGGGCGTAGTCGATGCCGACCGCGAGGCCGATCATCAGCGCGAGGACCGGCGTGTTGGCGTTCAGGTCGGTGAACCCGGACACCGTGGTGATGCCCGCCAGGCCGATGCCGATGCCGACGAGCGCGGTGAGCAACGGGAGCCCGGCCGCGAGCAGCGAGCCGAACGTGATCACCAGGACGATCGCGGCGACGGCGACGCCGAGGATCTCGGTGGCACCGGTCTCCGGCGCGGCGCGGGTGGCGTCGCCCCCGATGGCTGCGGTGAGAACGGTGCCCTCGGTGGCCTGCCGCAGCGCGTCACGGTCGGCGTCGGTCAGCTCGAACGCCTGCTGGTCGTAGCCGACCTGGATCAGCGCGACCGTGCCGTCCGGGGATACCGCCCGGGTCTGGAACGGATCGGTGACCCGCTTGACCTCCGGCGCGTCGCGCAGCGCCGCGACGATCTTCTCCGCCGCCTGCTGGTTGGCCGGGACGTTGAACGTCTGACCCTCCGGTGCGGCGAGCGCGACACGCGCGGTGCCACCGCCGACACCGGCCTCGGGAAAGGTCTGCTTGAGGTGGTCGATCGCCCGCTGCGACTCCGTGCCGGGGATCGAGACGGCGTTGGTGAGCTGGCCGGACAGGCCGACGGCACCGGCGCCGAAGAGCACGAGCAGCACCGTCCACACGCCGGTGACCAGCCATCTGCGGCGGAAGGACGCGCGGCCCAGGCGGTAGAGGAATGTCGCCACCGTTGACTCCTTCGTTGATGAACTCCCACTCGCGAAGCTAGCCGAGCGGCTAGGAGCTGCCAAGCCGATCGGCAAGGATGTGACTAGCCGCACGGCTAGTTGTTCCGCTTGCCGATCGGCAAGTAAGCTTTCGGGGAAGGAGGTCACCGATGACGCCCCGTACGGTCGCGCCGGACACGCGCACCCGGCTGCTGGAGACGGCGCTGGAGCTGTTCACCACGCACGGGGTCGAGGGCACCTCGCTGCAGATGATCGCGGACGCGCTCGGCGTCACGAAAGCCGCGGTGTACTACCACTTCAAGACCAAGGACGAGATCACCGAGGCGGTCGCCGAGCCCGCGCTGCGAAGGCTCGGGACGATCGTGCAGGAGGCCGGCCTGCTCCGCAGGCGCGGCGCCCAGGTCGACCACGTGCTGGCCGGCATCGTCGACATGGTCGTCGAACATCGCGCCCTCGCGGCCGTGTACTCCAGTGATCCCGGTGTCGCGCGGGCGCTCGAACGATCGCTGCACGACGAGGAGAACGTCAAGGACTGCTTGACCGAGCTACTCGTCGGACCCGACCAGGACCCGGCGGCCGCGGTCGCCGCGCACGTGGCGCTGTCGGGCATCGCGCTGGCCGGCGGCTCGCCCGAGCTGGCCGACGTGCCCGACGAGGAACTGCGCCGCCACCTGCTGGAAGCCGGGCGCCGCCTGCTCGGCCGCCCGCGCAGGCCCCCTGCCTAGCTCGCCCGAGCAAGGGTCGGCTTGGATGCGCGCATGCGCACCGCACGCCGCGCCCAGATCGTCGAGGCCGCCATCGCGACCATCGCGACCGAGGGGTTCGCCGGCACCTCCTTCGCCAGGATCGCCCGCACCGCCGGCCTGTCCAGCACCGGGCTGATCTCCTACCACTTCGCCGGCAAACGCGAGCTGATGGACGAGGTCGTGCGCGTCGTCTCCACCGAGCTGGCGGACGCCGTGGCGCAGCGGATGCGCTCGGCGGACGGCCCCGCCGAGCGGCTGCGCGCCTACCTCGCCGCCACCATCGAGTTCGCCGGCACCCACCACGTCCGGCTGCGCGCCGCCCGCGAGATCGCCCCGATCGGGCCCGCCGCGGGAGATGACGGGCTCGAGTCGCTGCTGCGCGCGGGCCAGCTCTACGGCGAGTTCCGGTTCTTCGACGTGGCCGTCATGGCGCTCGCCGTACGTGCGGTCCGCGACGGCGTGCTCGACCGCCTGGCCGCCGATCCCGACCTGGACATCGGCACGTGCGCCGACGAGCTCGGCACCGCCTTCGAGCTGGCGACCAGCGGCGTCTGAGGCTGCCGGTGCATCGGTTGTGCATCGATTAGGCTGGACCGCGAGACGACACCGGAAGGACGGCGATGGCTCCCGACGGCCGACCGGACGACCTGGCCACCGTGCTCGCGCACATGGCGCGTGACCTGCTCAGCCAGCAGACCGTGCAGCAGACGCTGGACCGGGTCGTCGCGTACGCCGTCGACCTCGTCGACGGGTGCGAACGCGCCGGTGTGCTCGCGATCGAGTCCGGCTCGCTGCGCACGCTCGCGGCCTCGGACGACGTCGCCACCGCCTCCGACATGATCCAGCTCGAGGTCGGCGAGGGGCCGTGCCTGGACGCCACGCTGCGCGACGAGCGCGTCTACCGGATCGCGGACATGGCCGCCGACGAGCGCTGGCCGGGCTACGCGCCGCGGGCGTACGAGCTGGGCATCGGCAGTGCGATGGGTTTCCTGCTGTACACGCGCGAGCGCAACCTCGGTGCGCTGAACCTCTACAGCGGCAGGCGCGAGGCGTTCGGTGAGCACGCCGAGCACATCGGCTGGCTGCTCGCGTCGCACGCGGCGGTGGCGTTCGCGAGCGCCCGCTCCGACGCGCAGCTGCAGCAGGCGATCGTCAGCCGCCAGGAGATCGGCGAGGCGCTGGGCATCGTGATGGAGCGGCAGAAGGTCGGCGAACAGGAGGCGTTCGACCTGCTGCGGCGCCAGTCCCAGGACCGCAACGTCAAGCTGCGTGATCTGGCGCGGCGGCTGACCGAGACCGGCGAGCTGCCGGACGGTTGAGGTCCGACGCGCCGGATGCGGGGGAGGTTTGTGGCCCCCGCGGCGATGCCCATAGGATTCGGAACCCAGCCGGTTGAGACACCAGCCGAGCAGACACCCGTACGCGATCGCGGACTTCTCCCAATCTCTTGTTGGTGGTCCGCTGTGTTTGCTTGGAGCAAATCATGGTGGAAGCCCCCGACCGGTTGTGGTCGCTGTTCGACGGACCCGGCAGAACCGGCGCGGCGCTGCGCGCGAAGGACTGGTCGCGCACGCCGCTCGGGCCCGTCGAGACGTGGTCCGACGAACTGTGTGCGGCGATCCGCACGGTGCTCCCGTCGCGCATCCCGATGCTGCTGTGGTGGGGTCCGCGGCTCGTGCAGATCTTCAACGACGCCTACACCCCGGTGCTCGGCGACAAGTACCCGGACGCGATCGGCCAGCCCGGCGCGGAATGCTGGGCCGAGGCGTGGGACCAGCTGGGCCCGATGGCCGAGGCCGTGCTGGCGGGCGGCGGCGCCACGTACGCGGAGAACCAGCTGCTGCTCCTGCGCAGGCACGGCTACCTGGAGGAGACGTACTGGACGTTCTCCTACAGCCCGGTTCGCGATGCGGCAGGCGAGATCGCCGGCATCTTCGTGGCCACCACCGACGCCACCCAGCGGGTGCTGTCCGAACGCCGGATGGAGACGCTGCGCGAGCTGGGGTCGCTCTCCACGGCCGCCGCCGAGACCGCGAGCGACGCGTGCCGCGGGGCCGTCGAGGTGCTCGCCCGCAGCAGCGCCGACGTGCCGCTCGCGCTGGCCTACCTGCGCGACGACCCGGACGGCGAGCCGGTGCTCGTCGCGTCCGCCGGGTTGCGCGCCGGAACCGAGCCGGCGCTCGACGAGGTCGCCAAGGTGCTCGAGAGCGGTCAGCCGGTCGTGCTGGACGGCCTCGCGGGCCGCTTCGCCGGCTACGTGCCCTCGGGCGAGCTGGGCGACGCGCCCGTCGACCACGCGCTCGTGCTGCCGTTGCTGGCGTTCGGCCGCAACGCCCCGGCCGGCGCCCTCGTGCTCGGCGTGAACCCCTACCGCGCGCTCGACCTGTCGTACCGGGTGTTCGCCGAGCTGGTCGCGAGCCACGTGTCGACCGCGCTCACCGACGCGCTGGCCTACGAGGCGGAGCGGGCCCGCGCGGCGGCGCTCGCCGAGCTGGACTGGGCGAAGACGCGATTCTTCCAGAACGTCAGCCACGAGTTCCGCACCCCGCTGACGCTGCTGCTCGGGCCGCTGCGCACGATCCTCGACCGGCACGCCGACGGCCTGCCCGCCATCCAGCGCGAGGCGCTCGAGACCGCGTACCGCGCGGCGCTGCGGCTGCGCCGCCTGGTCGACTCGCTGCTCGACCTGGTGCGCGCGGAGGCCGACCAGCTGCACGCCCGGCCAGAGCCGACCGACGTCGCCGGGCTGACCACGGACTGCGCGTCGATGTTCCGGTCGGCCGCCGAGAGCGCCGGGGTGGCGCTGGCCGTCGAGATCGCCGACGAGGTGCGGGTGGGCGGCCGTGTCCTGCTGGACCGGGAGATGTGGGCGAAGATCGTGCTCAACCTGGTGTCCAACGCGGTGAAGTTCACCGAAGCGGGCTCGATCACGGTGACGCTCGCGGCGGCGGGTGGGCGGCTCGTGCTGACCGTCGGCGACACCGGCGTCGGCATTCCGGACACCGAGCTGGGCCGGATCTTCGAGCGGTTCCACCGGGTCGAGGGCACTGCGGGCCGCAGCGGTGAAGGCACGGGGATCGGGCTGGCGCTGGTGCGGGACCTCGCCGCCGCGCTCGGCGGGACGGTCGAGGTGTCGAGCGTGCCGGACACGGGCAGCACGTTCACCGTGTCGGTGCCGTGGACGCCCGCGGTGAGCGCCGACGGCGACGGTGGGCGGCCGCCGGTGCTGGGCGAGGCCTTCGCGGGGGAGGCGGGCCAGTGGCGGCCCGCCGCACCGGTCGGCGACGCGCCCGGCGGCGTGCTGCTGGTCGAGGACAACGCGGACATGCGGGACTACCTGACCCGGCTGCTGGCCGAGCAGGACTGGCCGGTGCACGCGGTCGCCGACGCGGACGCGGCGCTCGCGCACGCCAGGGCGAACCACCCGGAGCTGATCCTGAGCGACGTGATGCTGCCCGGCCGCGACGGCCTGGCGCTGCTGCGGGACATCCGGTCGAGCAGCCCGCTCAACCGGGTGCCCGTGGTGCTGCTGACCGCGCGGGCCGGTGCGGACTCGGCCGTCGAGGGCCTGCGCGAGGGCGCGGACGACTACGTCGTGAAGCCGTTCCACCCGGACGAGCTGGTGTCGCGGGTGCGGGCGCATCTGGAGCTGCACCGCCTGCGCGAGCAGGTGATCGCGGACAACGAGCGCGAGGCGGTCACGCTGCGCGGCGCACTGGACAGCCGCAGCACGGTCAGCCAGGCGGTCGGCCTGCTGATGGCCACCCACCGCTGCTCGGCGGACACGGCGTTCCAGCAGCTCGTCGCGGTGTCCCAGGCCACCAACCGCAAGGTCCGCGACATCGCGGCGACCGTGGTCGCCGACTTCACCGCCGACCTACCCGAGGTCGCCGCCGACGACACCGCCTGACCCGGGAGTGGTCCCGGGCCGTCGGCGGTAGAACTGACCCATGCGCATCCCCGGCCTGCTCGCCGTGCTGGCAGTCGTCCTGCTCGCGGCCGCCTGCACGGTCACCCGAACCGGCGGCGCCGCCCCGGCCACCTCGCCCGCCACGTCTACGTCGTTCGCCGCGTCGTCGGCCGCACCAGCCTCGTCGGCCGCACCAGCCTCCTCGACGCCGCCGACCTACCAGGACGAGCCCGCCGACTGCGCGGACGCGGCGTGCTCGATCACGATCCCCGGCCGGGTCGACATTCCGCTGGACGCCGAGTTCGGTTTCACCGACTTCGTCGTCACGTTCGTGCCGCCGGACAGCATGCTGTTCGAGGGCGCCGACCCCGTCAACGGCGACCTGCACGGGAACCTGGGCGGCACCGGGAACATGACCCTCAACGGCATCTCGATCACTGTCGACGGCTACGGCCCCGGCGGCGCGCGCCTCACCTTCACGCCACCGCAGTAGGTCACGAACGGGGTGGCAGCACGCAGAACTCGTTGCCCTCCGGATCCGCCATGACCACCCAGTGGAAGTCGGGCTCGGTGGAGACGACCTTGGCGCCCAGGCCCACCAGACGCTCCACTTCGGACTCCCGGGTGCCCGAGCGCGGCGCGATGTCCAGGTGCAGACGGTTCTTCACCGACTTGGGTTCCGCGACCGGCTGGAGCAGCACCATGGGCTCGTCACCGCTGCCGAGCTCCACGTACTCGGTGCCGCGCGAGTCCGTCCAGCGCTTCACCACGGTGTAGCCCAGCGCCGCGCACCAGAACTCGCTCAGCACCGCGGTGTCCCGGCAGTCAACGGCGAGGCAGATCACCCTGCTGGTCATGGCGCCACGCTAGCCGGACCGATGAGTTCTCCGCGCGCCCGGCGTTACACGGTCCAGTTCCACGGACCGAAGGAGAATCACGATCATGACCAAGGTCGTCGCCCACCTGACGATGTCCCTCGACGGCTTCATCGCCGACCCCGACGACGGCTGCCACGAGCTGTTCGGCTGGTACGGCAACGGCGAGGTCGAGGTGCCGAGCCACGACTCGCGCTGGACGTTCCACGTCACCGAGGCCAGCGCCGGCTGGCTGCGCAACGGCCTCGACCGCGCAGGCGCGCTGGTGTGCGGGCGCAGGCTGTTCGACCACACCCACGGGTGGGGCGGCAACCACCCGTCGGGCGCGCCGCTGTTCGTGGTGACGCACCGGCCGGTGCACGACTGGCCGCACCCGGTCACGTTCGTCACCGACGGCGTGCCCAGCGCGATCGAGCAGGCGAAACGGGTCGCGGGCGGCAAGGACGTGTCCGCCGCGAGCACCACGATCGTCCAGCAGTGCCTCGACGCGGGGCTGCTCGACGAGATCGAGGTCAACCTGGTGCCGGTGCTGCTGGGGGAGGGCATCCCGTTCTTCGCGAACCTCGCGAGGTCCCCGGTGCGGCTGTCGGACCCGGAGGTGATCGAGGGCCGCGGGGCCACCCACCTGCGCTACCAGGTGCTGCGTTGACCGACTGGTAGCTCGAAACGGCCGAAGACCCAGGTGCCGGGCGCGTCGGCGTCGTCGCCCGCCCAGAACTCGGTCCACAGCTCGGTGAACTCCTCGCGGGACAGGTAGCCGTCGCCGTCGAGGTCGAGGCGGGGGAAGATGTCGTCGGTGCGGGTGTCCCGGCCGTTCCAGGCCTCGATGAGCCGCCGGTACTCCCCGCTGGAGATCCGCCCGTCCCCGTCCTCGTCGACGGCCTCGAACATGATCGAGGCGGTGGCCGAGACGGCGTCGGCCATGTCCCGCAACCGCTCGACGACGGTGAGCACGTCGTCGAGGGTGATTTTCTCGTCCGGCACCTCTCCGGCCGCGGTGAGCAGGGTTTCCACCAGCCCATCATGATTTCGCGCAACCGGTCGTGCTCGGCCGAGCCTTTCTCGGCGCCGCGGATTTCGACCCACCGCGCGGTGAGGGCGGCGAAATCCGCCTCCTCGAGAAACCCGTCGCCATTGGCGTCCACGGCACGGAAGACGCCCTGAACCTTGCGCCGCTGCAACTCGCTCGCCACCGCGTGTCCTTTCCGTTTTCCTCCCGGCCGGACAAAGCCTGGTCGTGCGGGCATTCCCCGACAATTGGCCAGACGGGTCCAACGCGGCCACGAACAGGTGATCCAAAACCCACTGCGAGTAGTAACACCGGATTCCGCAGACCGATTCACGGCACATGGCACGAACCGACGTCACCGCGCTCGAACTCCCGTCCTGGGCCGTTCCCCGCGAACCCCGCGAGGTCGCCGTGGCGGGGCAGTCGATCGAGATCCGCACCGGGTGGTGGCGTCACGAGATCGAGTCACGCGGCCTGCCCGGCAGGCCACCGGAGGCGATGGCGCTGACCCGTGCGGACGTGTGGTCGCAGGCGGACTTCGCGCGGTCGGTCGACGTGTTCACCCTGCTGTGGCATGCGCTGGCCTGGGGCGCGGGCCGGTACCTGCGCCAGAACGTGCGCCGCCTGGTGGTCATCGCCGAGGACGTCGACCGGTGCGGCGCGCTGCTCACCGAGGCGGCCGAGCGGTCGACCAAGGACCCGGAGGCGGCGTTCGCCGTCCTGCGGCCGGGGCGGACGAACGTCGTCAAACACCTCGGCCCGTCGTTCTTCACGAAGTTCCTGTACTTCGCGGGCGGCGGCGACCCGGCGCACCCGAGCCTGATCCTGGACCGTCGCGTGGCGACGTCCTTACGCGACGAGTGCGGCTGGGACTCGCTGCACCGCGTCGGCCCGTGGCCGCCCGAGACGTACCGCCGCTACTGCGACCTGCTCGAGCGCTGGGCCCGCGAACACGACTGCGCCCCGGACGAGCTGGAACGCACGCTGTTCTCCGGAAAGCCACCGGCTCGTGGTTAAGGTCGGGATCGTGGAGATACGGCATCGGCCCGCGGCGCGGGTCCTCTGTGTCGACTCGGCGGACCGGGTCCTGTTGCTGCACTGGCGCGACCCGGTCGACGGCCACTACCTGTGGGAGCCGCCCGGCGGTGGCATCGAGCCGGGTGAGACGCCGTGGCAGGCGGCCACGCGGGAGCTGGCGGAGGAGACCGGCTTCGATTCCGTGGCCGTCGAGCCGCACGGGGTGACCGTTCAGCGGGACGTCGTGTGGAAGGGCGCCCGCTTCGTCGGGCCCGAGCACTTCTTCCTGGCCTGCTTCGACGGTGCCGGGCCGGAACCGGCGCGCGACGGGCTTCTCGACGACGAACGGCATGACCTGGTCAAGTACCGGTGGGTGCCGATAGCGGAGCTCGGCGAACTGGACGATCCACTCCAGCCACCACAGCTGCGGGAGGTGCTCGACAGCCTGGACGCTGGACAAGATTCCCGCCGTCGGCGATGGTCTGGAAGATGACCGGACAGCGCCTTCCCCAGGTCGACAACGTGAAGACCGCGTTGGTCGCCTGGGTCATCGGGGCGCACGCTCTGCTCGGCTACACCGCGGTCGGCGGGTGGCCCTACGACGAGGTCAACGAGACCACCTTCCAGCCCGGCGTCGAGACCGTCCTCGCCGCGCTCATCGGGCCGTCCGGCCTGTTCATCATCGGCGGGTTCTTCTTCCTCGCCGGGCTGTTCACCCCGCGCTCGCTGGAGAAGAAGGGGCTGCGCAGCTTCGCCGCGGACCGGGCGGTGCGGCTCGGGCTGCCGTGGGCCGTGTCAGCCTTCCTCGTCTGGCCGCTGACCATGTGGCTGGCCTATCGCGCCGCCGGCCACCACGAGTCCGCCGTCTGGGTGACCACGCATCGTTACCCGCTGCTCGACTCCGGGTCGCTGTGGTTCACGTTCGTGCTACTGATCTTCTCGATCGCTTACGGGGCATGGCGGACGGCATCGCCAGCCGACCCGGACGCGCCGGCACCGGGCGCCGCGCAGCTGGCCGGGCTCGCCGCAGGCATCGCGGTGTCCTCGTTCCTCATCCGGCTCGTCTTCCCCGCCAAGAGCGGGCAGATCTTCGATCTGCATCTCTGGCAGTGGCCCCAGTGCGCGGCCATGTTCGCGCTCGGCGTCTACTGCGCGCGCCACGGCTGGGCGCGCGAGGTCCCCGACCGGCTCCGCCGGGGCAGCGCCGTCGTCGCCGTCGTCACGATCTGCCTGATCCCGGTCGTCGCCATCGCCATCGGCGTCACCGACCTCGCCGACGACATCGGGCCGTTCCTCGGCGGCTGGACCTGGCAGGCCGCGGCCACCGCGATCGTCGAGGGCATCCTCGTCGTCTCCGGCTCGCTGTGGCTGCTCGGCCTCGCCCAGCGCCACCTCACCCAGCACGGCCGCTTCGCCGCCGCCTGCTCGCGCGCGGCGTTCCCCGCGTTCGTCATCCAGGGGCCGATCCTGATCCTGCTCGCGCTGGCGGTGCGGCCGCTGGCCGCGCCTGCCGAGGTCAAGGCGCCGCTGGTCGTGATCATGGCGCTGGCCGGCTCCTTCTGGCTGTCCTGGCGCTTCGTCTCCCGCCGCGGCGAGGCCATTCAGGAGGGGCGGCCGTCAGACGAACTGCTGCACCGCGAGCACGGCCGCGCCGGTGACCGACAGCGCCATGGCCGCGAGCCGGGTACGGCGCACGTCCAGCCGCCGCCCCACCGGGCGGGCGAGCACGAAACCGAGCGCCGCGGCGGGGACCAGTAGCAGCGAGTACCACAGGTCGGCGACGCGGACCGAGCCCGCCAGCGCCAGCGCACCCAGGCTCATCGCCGACCCCACCAGGAAGAACGCGCCCATCGTGCTGCGCAGCCGCGGCCCGGCGAGTGGCGCCCACACCATCGCCATCGGCGCGCCGCCGATCGACGTCGCCGTGCCCATCAGCCCGGACATCGCCCCGGCCACCACCACCGCGTGCCTGCTCGGGCGAGGCCGGAAGCCGTACAGGGTCACGGCCACGCCCATGAGCACCGCGAAAACCACCAGCAGCGCGAGCAGCCGCCGGGGGAGCAGCGTGACCAGCAGGGTGCCCGCGACCACGCCCGGCACCCGGCCCGCCAGCGCCCAGCCCGCGCCACGCACGTCCAGCGCCGCGCCGTCCTGCACGAGCACCGCCGCGGTGACGCAGCACGCCAGCACCAGGTTCACGGCCGGCACCAGTGACGGGTCGACGATCGCCAGCACCGGCGCGGCGATCATCCCCAGCCCGAACCCGATCGACACCTGCAGCAACGCGCCGAGCACGACCCCGGCGCACAACACGGAGAACCCCAGAACGCTCACACCCGATGGTGCCACGGCCGCGGGCCTAGGCTGGGGCCGCCGACTCATTCACGGGAGTTCGCATGACCTACGACCCGGAGGCCCTGCGGGCCGAGCTCGGGACCGGCCTGCTGTGCTTCCCCGTCACGCACGCCAGGGACGACTTCGAGTTCGACGAGGAGCCCTACCGCGAGCACGTGACCTGGCAGTCGTCGTTCCCGGCCGGTGGGGTGTTCGCCGCGGGCGGCACGGGCGAGTTCCCCGCGCTCACCCCCACCGAGGTCAGGCGGGTGGTCCGCGCCGCCGTCGCCGTGTCCGCCCGGCCGGTGATCGCGCCGGCCGGCTACGGCACCGCGCAGGCCGTGGCCATGGCCAGGGACGCCGAGGCGGCAGGCGCCGCGGGCGTGTTCCTGCTGCCGCCCTACCTCACCGCGCTGCCCCAGGAAGGCCTCGTCGCGCACGTCCGCGCGGTGTGCGCCGCTACGGACCTCGGCGTGATCGTCTACCACCGGGCCAACGCCTCGTTCGGTTTCGACGCGGTGCAACAGCTGGCCGACGAGTGCCCGAACCTCATCGGCTTCAAGGACGGCATCGGCAGCGTCGACCTCATGACGAGAGTCCACACGCGACTCGGCGACCGGCTGCTGTCCATCGGCGGGCTGCCGACCGCGGAGACGTATGCCTTGCCGTACCTGGAGATGGGCGTGACGACGTACTCGTCGGCGATCTTCAACTTCGCGCCCCGCTTCGCGCTCGAGTTCTACGCCGCCGTGCGCGAGCGCGACACCGCGGCGGTGTACGACAAGCTCGACGAGTTCGTGCTGCCGTACCTGGAGATCCGCGACCGGCGGGCCGGCTACGCGGTGTCGATCGTGAAGGCCGCGCTGACCGCGGTCGGCCGTCCGGCCGGCCCGGTCCGCCCGCCGCTGACCGACCTCACCGACGCGGAGTTCGGCGAGCTGAAAGCGTTGGTGGACAAGGTGGACCTGGCGTGAGGCCACCGATCGTGACCGGCTACCGGGTCGTGCCCGTCGCCGGCCGGGACAGCATGCTGCTCAACCTCAGCGGCGCGCACGGGCCGTTCTTCACCCGGAACCTGCTGATCCTCACCGACTCCGACGGCCGCACCGGCGTCGGCGAGGTGCCGGGCGGCCCGGCGATCACCACGACCCTGACCGAAGCTCGTGAGCTGGTCGTCGGCGCCCCGGTCGGCGGGCACAACGCCGTGCTGGCCGCGGTGTCGCGCCGGTTCGGCGGCCGGGACGCGGCGGGGCGTGGTCGGCAGACGTTCGACCTGCGGGTGACCGTGCACGTCCGGGCCGCGATCGAGTGTGCGCTGCTGGATCTGCTCGGCCAGTTGCTCGGCCAGCCGGTGGCCGCGCTGCTCGGCGACGGCCGTGCGCGCGACCGGGTGCCGGCGCTCGGCTACCTGTTCTTCGTCGGCGACGCAGGGCGGACCGGCCTGGACTACCGCGACGAGTCCACATCGGACGATGCCTGGCGCCGGGTGCGCAACACGCCGGCGCTCGATGCAGCAGGCATCGTGGCGCAGGCCGAAGCGGCCCGGGCGCGCTACGGGTTCGCCGACTTCAAGCTCAAGGGCGGTGTGCTGCCCGGCGACCAGGAGGTCGCCGTCATGACCGCGCTGGCGCGTCGCTTCCCGGACGCCCGGCTGACGCTGGACCCCAACGGTGGCTGGCTGCTGGCCGATGCCGTGCGCCGGGGCCGTGCGCTGCGCGACGTGCTGTCGTACGCGGAGGACCCGTGCGCCGCGGAGGGCGACTACTCGGGCCGCGAGACGCTCGCCGAGTTCCGCCGCGCCACGGGTCTGCGCACCGCGACGAACATGGTGGCCACCGACTGGCGCTCGCTCGCCCACGCGATCCGTCAGTCCGCTGTGGACATTCCGCTCGCGGACCCGCACTTCTGGACCCTGGCCGGAGCGGTGCGGGTGGCGCAGCTGTGCGAGGAGTGGGGGCTGACCTGGGGGTCGCACTCCAACAACCACTTCGACGTGTCGCTCGCGATGTTCACCCACGTGGCCGCGGCCGCACCGGGGGAGATCACCGCCATCGACACGCACTGGATCTGGCAGGACGGCCAGCGCCTCACCACCGAGCCGATCGAGCTGGCCGACGGACACCTGACCGTCCCCACGACGGGCGGCCTGGGCGTCGCTCTGGACGATGACGGCGTCGAAGCAGCCCACGAGCTGCACGAGCGCGAGGGCCTCGGCGCGCGGGACGATGCCGCGGCCATGCGCCGCCTCGTCCCGGACTGGACCTTCGACCCGAAGCGCCCCGCCCTCGAGCCACGCTGATCAGTCCCGGCCGGCCGGCACGCGGCGGGCGCGGTCCGACGCCGGCCAGACGTAGGGCAGATCGTCGGGCACGTCCGGGAAGCGGCCGGTAGTGCCCAGGGTCCTTGCGCACCAGCGAGGAGCGATGGCTGAGGTGCAGCGCCGGATCGCCGAACCACGGCGGCAGCTCGCCCGCCGCGGCGAGGTCGGCCTGCGAGCGGATCTCGGTGTCGGCGACCGCCCGGGCCAGGTCGGCGCGCAGCGTCGTGGCGCAAGTGTCGGCGCGGCCGGTGGCCGTCCAGTGCGCGCAGATCGCGAGGCCGTAGCTCGTCAGCGTCTCCTCGTAGCCCGCCCACATCGCCACGGCCGGGTGATGTTGCCAGCCGTAGCCGGGCACGGTGAGCGCGCGCAGCACCTGCAGTGCCTCGACGCGTTGCTTGCCCAGCCGCCGCGGGTCGAGCACCTCCGCTGTGGCGGCGAAGTCCGGGTACGGGAGGAAGGTCTGCACGGTCGCGGGATACCCGCAGGTGGTGCCGGTCAGTCCGGCTACCGCGCCTCGATAGGCTGGACGTCGTGTCCCAGTTCTTGCCGACCGCCCCCTACCGGGGCACGCGCGACTTCCTGCCGGCCGAGATGTCCGTCCGCATGCAGGTCTTCCAGCATCTCTACGACGTGATCGAGCGGTACGGCTACCAGCGCTACGACGGCCCGATCCTCGAGCCGATCGAGATCTACGAGGCCAAGTCGTCACGCGAGATCGTCGAGCAGCAGCTGTACACGCTCACCGACCGCGGCGAGCGGCGCCTGGCGCTGCGCCCGGAGATGACCCCGTCGGTTGCGCGCATGATCGCCGGCAACGCCGGCAAGCTGCAGTTCCCGGTCCGCTGGTACAGCCACCCGAACTGCCACCGTTACGAGCGGCCGCAGCGGGGCCGGGTCCGCGAGCACTGGCAGATCAACGTCGACGTGTTCGGCTCCGACAGCGCCGCGTGCGAGATCGAGTTCTTCGAGCTCATCCACGACCTGATGGCCGAGATCGGCGCCACCCCCGACATGTGGGTGCTGCGGGTCAACGACCGCGTGCTGCTCGACGCGATGCTCACCGGCGTGGTCGGCATCGCGCCCGAGGCGGTGCGCGACGTCGCCGGGCTGGTCGACCGCTGGGAGAAGTACCCGGCAGACAAGCTCGCCGCCGACGCCGCCGCGATCGGCCTGTCCGACAAGCAGTTCGACCGGCTCGGCGAGGTGCTCACCGGTGGCCGCGCGGTCCTCGACGAGCTGCCCGCCGAGGTCCGCGAGCAGTCGAAACTCATGCAGGTCATGGCCACCACGGCAGGCGACCTCGTGAAGTTCGACCCGCTGATCGTGCGCGGCTTCGACTACTACACGTCGACCGTGTTCGAGGTCTTCGACACCCACCCGGACAACCGGCGCTCGCTGTTCGGCGGCGGCCGCTACGACAACCTCGTCGGGCTCTACTCCGCGCAGCGCATCCCGGGCCTCGGGTTCGGCATGGGCGACGTGACGCTGTTCGACTTCCTCGGCACGCACGGCCTGCTGCCGGAGGCCCGCAGCGAGATCGACGCGGCGGTGATCGCGATCGACGCCGAGCTCGCCGACGCGGCCCGCTCGGTCGCGAAGGGCCTGCGCGGCGCCGGGGTCCGCACGTCCACCCCGCTCGACATCCGCAAACTGGGCAAGGAGATCCAGCGCGCGGACAAGTCGGGCGCCCGGGTGGTCGTGATCGTCGGCGGCAACGACTGGGCGGCCGGCACGGTGACCGTCCGGGATCTGCGTACCGGCGACCAGCAGCAGGTCACGCCCGCCGACGTGGCCGCGCGGGTGCGCGAGCTACTGGAGCGCGGCCCGGGCACGGCGTAGGAACGCCTGCTCCGCCTCGTTGCCGGTGCGTTCGGCGGCCGCCGCGTACTCGTCGGCCGCCTCGGCCGGCCGGTCCAGCCGCGCCAGCAGGTCGGCCCGAACGGCGTGGAACAGGTGGTAGGAGTCCAGCGACAGCTCGTCGACCAGCGCCAGCCCGGTGGCGGGCCCGGATACCTCGGCCACCGCGACCGCCCGGTGCAGCGCGACCACCGGGCTCGGCGCGCACGCGAGCAGCTGGTCGTACAGCGTGACGATCTGCGCCCAGTCCGTGCCGGCCGCGGACATCGCGTCGCTGTGCACGGCGTTGATCGCGGCCTGGATCTGGTACGGCCCTGGCTGCCCGCGTCGCAGGCACGCGCGCACGAGTGCCTGTCCCTCGGCGATGAGCGCGCGGTCCCAGCGCGTGCGGTCCTGGTCGGCGAGGCGCACCAGCTCGCCGCCGGGGCCGACGCGGGCGGGCCGGCGGGACTCGGTCAGCAGCATCAGCGCGAGCAGGCCGGTCACCTCGGGCTCGTCGGGCATCAGCTCGGCCAGCACCCGGCCCAGCCGCACGGCCTCCCGGCTCAGGTCGTCGCGGACCAGCTCGCCGCCCGAGCTGGCCGTGTAGCCCTCGTTGAAGATCAAGTACACGACCGTGAGCACCGCGCGCACCCGCTCCGGCAGGTCCGCCTCGTGCGGCACCCGGTAGGGGATCCGCGCGTCGCGGATCTTGCCCTTCGCGCGGACGATCCGCTGCGCCATCGTCGGCTCGGGGACCAGGAACGCGCGAGCGATCTCCGCGGTGGACAGGCCGCCGAGCAACCGCAGCGTCAGCGCCACCTGCGCGGCTGTGCCGAGCGCGGGGTGGCAGCAGGTGAAGATCAGGCGCAGCCGGTCGTCACGCACGGCGCCCTCCTCCGGCTCCTCGTGTTCCGCGGCGGCGAGCAGCGCGGCCCGGGCGTGCTTGTCCGCGCGGGACGACTCGCGGCGGATCCGGTCGATGGCCCGCCTGCGCGCGGTCGTGATGATCCAGCCGGCGGGACTCGGCGGCAGCCCGGTCTCCGGCCAGCGCTGGACCGCGGTGGCGAACGCGTCCTGGACCGCCTCCTCTGCGACGTCGATGTCGCCGAAGACGCGGACCAGGCTCGCGACCGCGCGGCCGTGCTCCTCGCGGAACACGCGGGCGATGGTCGTACCGTCCACCTCGGGCACGCTCAGTCGACCTCGCCGTGGAAGGGGCGCACCTCGATCCACAGCGGCTCCAGGACCTTGGCGAGCTTGCGGCCCCAGCGCAGCGCCTCGTCGAGGTCGGGTGCCTTGATCACGTTGAAGCCGCCGAGATGCTCCTTGCCCTCCACGAACGGGCCGTCGGTGACGAGCACGTCGCCGCTCTTGGCCTGCAGGACGGTCGCGGTGCTCGCCGGGTGCAGCGGGCCGTTGAACACCCACACGCCGGCTTCCCGCATCTCGTCGTTGAGCGCCGCCACGTTGCGCATTATCGGGTCGAGGATCTCGGGCGGCGGCGGGTCGCCGTCGGGCTGGTAGATGCTGAGCAGGTACTGCTTCATCGCGTGCCTCCCCGCACTCGGTAGTGGGCGATCACCACGCCGGTCGTGGTGGTCACGCTATCGGCGAGCTCGAGGTCCGCCACCGGAACGCCGTCCGGGAACAGCCGCCTGCCCGTGCCCAGCACCAGCGGATGCACGAGCAGCACGTACTCGTCGACGAGGTCGTGCGCCATCAGAGTGCGGCACAGCTCGCCGCTGCCGAGCACGCCCAGGTCGGTCGACACCTTCAGCTTCGCGACCGCCTCGGGCACGTCGCCGGTGACGAGCGTCGAGTTCTGCCAGGGCAGCGGCTCCGTGCGGGTGCGGGACACGACGTGCTTGGTGACCTTGGTCAGCCGGTCGGTGTAGGGGTTCGCGGGCTGGGCGGGCCAGTAGCCGTACAGGTCCTCGTAGGTGCGCCTGCCGAGCAGCAGCCCGCCGCCGCCGGACGTGCGCTCGCCCATGGCCTTTGCCATGACCTCGTCGGTGTACGGGACGGCCCAGCCGCCGTGGATGAACCCGTCCCGGGTGTCCTCGTCGGGGCGGCCGGGGCTCTGCATGACGCCGTCGAGCGTCAGGCTGTTGACGACCACGATCCTGGGCATGTGCGTTCCTTCCGTGTGGGGATCTCGGTCCCTACACGAACGGACTACCGGGGGATCGACAGCACGCGAGAGAAAGGTCGTGGTGTCCTTCCCGGGAGCGGACCGGGAAGGACACCACGTCTCCTCGAGCCCTTGCCCACCCGGGGCTGGGGGACGGCGTCGTCGGGCTCGACGAGCGATGCCGGTGCGGGGGACGTCGCCGGCATCGGTCTCTGAATTGCGGACGTGAATCGGGCGCGCGGTCACGGCGCAACGGGGTAGATCGCAACCCGTTTCGAATACCGACCATCGGCGCAGTGGTGCTGGGCCGTTCGGCCTATCCGGCCGGTGGCGCCTCGTGGTGCGGCTTGTTCGCCTTGCCGTGCGGCTTCGGCGCCTGCTGCAGACCGGGTGGCGCGCCTTGGCCATCCTCCTGGTCGTCGTCGCCCTCGCCGCCACGACTGTGGTCGGGGCCGTTGCCCTGCTCGGGTCCGTTGGCCGGGCCGTTGCCGGGATTGCCGGGGTTGCCGGGCGCTGGCGGGCGGGCAGACGGCCCATGGCCGGGGGCCGGGGTGTCGCGTTCGGCAGGCGGGGCGGGGGCGTTCGCCGCGGGCCGGTGGACGGTGGCGGAGCCGGACGTGGTCCCCGGGGTGCGCGGCAGCTTCGTGCGGACGTCGGCGATGTCGTCGCGGAGCCGCTTGGCCTCGTCGGGGTCGGCGACCTTGCCCGCCAGCTCGTCGGCGGTCTTGAGCAGGCGCCCCGCCTCGGCGTAGCGGCCGTGTTCGGCGGCGGTCCGTGCGTCGGCCACGGCCTGGTTGCCGTCGTCCAGGGCATCTTGCGAGTCCGCGACGCCGCCGTACACGAAGTCCGTGACCGGCCACAGTGGACTCTGCGGGTTGACGTACGTGGCGCCGACCATGACGCCACCGGCGAGCAGCGCGACCGACGCGGCGACGCCGAGCGACGCGCGCACCACCCGGCGCCTCGGCTTGGCACGCCGCGTGGTCACGGCGGCCACCAGCCGCGGGTCGGGCGGGCCGGCGACCGGAAGGGTGTCGCGCCACGCGCCGAGCATGGCCTCGACCTCGCCGCCGTCCACCGGCTCGCCCCGGCCGATCCGGTCGAGCAGGCGGTCGTCCTGGCGCAGCGTGCGCAGGTCCGGGTCGGTCATGCGACCACCTCGTCGGGCGCGTGCTCGCGGGCCCAGGTGCGCAGCCGGGCCATCGCCCGCGACTGGGCCATCCGGACCGCGGCGGCGCTCTTGCCGAGCACGGCGCCGACCTCCTCGGCGGACAGCCCGGCGGCCACGCGCAGCACGATGATCTCGCGCTGGGCGGGGGTGAGGTCGTCGAGCAGCGGCAGGAGCCGGCGGGACAGGTCGGCGGTGATCGCGCGGTCCTCCGGGTCCCAGCCGTCGGCGACGGGTTCGGGCACGGTCTCGATGGGGCGGGTCGACGTCGCCGCGGCCGCTCGGTGCGAGTCGGCCACCTTGTACGCGGCGATGCGGAAGACGAAGGCCGTGAATGGCAGCCCGCGTTCCTCGTAGCGGGGGAGTGCTTCGAACACGGCGAGACAGATGTCCTGCGCGACGTCGTCGGGCGCCTGGTCGCCGCGGCCGAGCGAACCGAGATGGGCCCAGCAGTAGCGCAGCACGCCAGGCCGGATTCTCGCCAGCAACTCGGCGGCCGCCTGCGGGTTGCCCCGCTGGGCGTGCCGCGCGAGTTCGTTGTCGCGCATCACCACGCGGCCAGCCTAGCCATGGTCAGCGCTGATCACGTAACGGCGCGCGGCGCGCTACCGTCGGGGCCGTGAGCACTGATCCGCAGCATCCGTACAGCCCCGCCGTGGTCGCCGCAGGCCTGGTGTTCGTGTCCGGGTCGCTGCCGCTGCGGCCGGACGGGACGGTGGTCTCGGGCGGCCGCGCGGCGGTGGACGCGGCGCTGGAGTCGATGAAGGAGCGGATGGCGACGGTCGGCGCGCGGTTGGCGGACGTGGTGAAGCTGACGTATTTCGTCACCGACCTGAGCCTGCGCGACGCCGCGAACGAGCAGTACATCGAGCTGTGGCCGGAGCCGCGGCCGGCGCGCACGGTGGTCGGGGTGGCGGCCCTGCCGCAGGGTTGCGAGGTCGAGATCGACGCGGTGGTCAGGGCGCCGAGCTGAGGTCCAGCGCCTGCGCCACGAGGTCGACGGCGCTGCGCGCGGGGTCGCGGGCGGCGCTGTTGTAGACCTGCTCGGTGGTGTCGGCGCTGGTGTGGCCGACGTCGGCCTGGACGTGCACGAGCTGCGCGCCGGCCTCGACGGCGGTGGTGACGTAGAAGTGGCGCAGGGCGTGCGGGTGCAGCACGCCCGCGATGGCGGGGTCGCCGGTGGCGTCGGCAAGGCGCCGCAGCAGCTGCCACACGGCCTGCCGGGTGAACCGTCCACCGGTCCTGGTGAGGAGCAGCGGCGTGCCGGCCGGCTGGAGGCGCCGCGCGGGCAGCGTCGTCCCGGTGTCGGCGAGGTGTGCGGCCAGCGCCCGCTCGGCGGCGTCGTGCAGGTAGACGACGCGGATCTTGCCGCCCTTGCCGGGCACCCGCAGCGCCCGGCGGCCCCGCGTGACGTGCAGGTCGGCGCGGTCGAGGTCGCAGAGCTCGCTGACCCGCAACCCGAGCGTGAACAGCGCGACGACGGCCGTCGCGCGGGTGGTGTCCCGCGGCCCGGCGCCCTGCCGTTTCTGGGCGGCGGCGTTGTAGAGGGCACGCACCTGCGCGGTGGTGAGGACGATGGTCGAGCTGGTGGAGCCGGCGGGCTTCACCAGCCCGAGCCGCCGCCGGTCGAGCGCGGCGGGGTTCCCGCCGGCGATGCCGGTGTCGGCGAGGTGGGCGTAGAGCGCCTTCACGGTGGCCAGCATCCGATCCCGCGTGGCGACGGCGGCGCCTGCCTCGTCGAGCGCGCGCAGCCAGGCTTTGACGTGCTGCGAGGTGGCGGCGCGGGGGTCGGCGCCGTGGGATGCGCACCAGCGGAACCAGTGCAGGTGGCGGAAGCGGCCGCGCGGGGCCGGGGGAGGCATGCGCCGTCCGCTCCGCACGCCCGTGCCGCCGGTTGCTGTCCCGGCGCTTCTGGTGCCTGTGCCCGTCGTGCTCGTTCCGGGGCCGCTTGCCGAGCCGGCCGTGTCGGGCGTGGGCTGGGTGCCTTCCGTTTCCGGGCGGATCGTGCCGAGGGCGGCTGCGTAGCGGGCCACCGCCGTGCGCCAGTTCTGGTCCGTGGATCTCGCCCACTCGTGTAGGTCGGCGTGGCTCGTGGGTAGTCCGAGCCCCTCCGCGTAGGTGCGCCGGGTCGCGGGGTTGCCGTAGCTCCCCAGCCAGTCCGCGATCGCCGTCAGCAGCCCCGCCGCGTCCGTAACGGCCGGCCAGGGGGCGCTGTCGGGGGTCCGTGTCGCCATCTCGGTCACGTGGCAAAGCTTAGCTACAAAAGCTCACTTCTGTAGCTGACCTCTGTTGTAGATATCGAAACTACAACCCGGGTTATGAGTTAACTATCCATCAACTATCATGTAGATCATGGAAGAAGCGGTTGAAGCGGACATATCGGGCCTCTGCGGATTCAGCCGGTGCCGGGCGGCGCTGCCCGCGCCGGGACCGAAGGGTGGGCGGCCCTTCGCCTACTGCCCGGACCGCGTTTGGCCTGGTGGCAAGACGTGCAAGCAGCTCGCGGCGGCCCAGGAGGCGCTCGCCGAGGCGCTCGAGGAGCCGGGTAGCGGCGCGCTGATGGGCGCCACCGAGGCGTTCACCACGGTCGCGGAGCGGCTGGCCGGCCCGCTCGGCGAGACACTCGCCGCGGCCGACGCGCTGCGGGCGGCACTTGCCGAGGAGGTCACGGCCGCGACCGCGCGTGCGGAACGGGCCGAGTCCACGGCCGCGACCGAGCGCGGGCTGCGCGAGACCGCCGAAACGCAGGTCCGCGAGGCGCAGGTGGCCGCCGAGGCGGCGCGGGCCGCCGCCGACGCCGCGATCGAGGAGGCGGAGTCGGAGGTCCAGCTGGCCAGGGCCACCGCCGAGGCCGACGTCCAGTTGGCCCGCACCGAGGCGCAGGCCGAGGTCCAGCAGACGCGTGAGTCAGCAGAAGCCGAGGTCCAGGGGGCTCGCGAACTGGCGGCCGCCGAGGTCGAGCGCATCCGGGACGCCGCCGACCTGCAGGTCCTGGAAGCGCGCGACGCCACGGAAGCCGCCACCGCCGAGGCCGAACGCCACCGGCTGGACCGCGACCGGGCGCGCGCCGAGGCCCGGGCCGCCCGGGAGGCCGCCACCCGCTCCGACCTGGCGAAGGCCCGCGCCGAGGGCACCGCCACCACCGAACACGACCGCGCCGAGGCCGCCCAGCGCCAGGCCGACTCGGCGACCCAGGCCCTGGCCAACACGACAGCTGAACGCGACGCGGCCCGCGCGGCGGAGACACACCTGCGCGAGGAGCTACGCGCCGCGCACGCGCGCGCCACCGACCACCTGACGACGACGGCCACCGACCTGACGGCCGCACTGCGCCGCGCGGACGTCCAGGACCGTCAGCTCACCGCGCTACGCAACACCCTCCTGGCCGAGGAGACCCCGGACCTACGCGCCCGCCTGGTCACGGTCCTGCTGGACCCCGACTCGACGAACTAGGCCGCGACCCGGACTGGTGCCCGCCCGCCGACTGCCCGCGGCGGCGGACATTTCGGGAGCCACTTACCGATTCGAAGCTGTCGTAACCGGACAGGACAGCGATGAGCGCTCGCCTGCGGCTGGGTGCGGCTGCGGCACGCTGCCGGACCCACGCACCTACCCGACGAGCTAGTGGACGAGGCGCAGGCGCGGTCGATCGTCAGGGATGCCCACCAGTGTGCGGAGGCGGGGGAGTCCGATGTGGAGCCGCGCGGCCAGGCGCGGTAGGGGCAGGCCGTGGTCGGCGGCCATGTCCACGGCCCGGCGGAGCAGGGCGGGCTGCTCGCCCGGGTAGTCCGAGACCACCGGCTCGTCGGTGCGCCAGCCGAGGGCCGTCAGGGTCGCCATCGTGCGGCGGACCGTCGAGTCCGCGTACACGCCGAGGTCCTTGCCGCGGTACACCAGGGCCGCCACCGACACGCCGTAGCCGTCCGCGATCTCCTTGAGGGACGGCACGTCCACCGGCGTCGGCAGCTGCGGGCGGACCTCCGCGGCCGGCATGAGGAACTCCGCGGCGAACGCGTTCGCCTGGCGTTCGTGGGCCGGGGAGCCCGGGGCGGGGTCCGGGTGCAGCAGCAGGTGGCCGAGCTCGTGGGCCACCGAGAACCGACGGCGCATCGGATTTCCCTTGTCCGACAACGCGATCGTGGGCCTGCCGTGCAGCGCCGAGGAGAAGGCGTCGATCGTCGTGCTGTCCACCGACGGGATGCGGGTGACGACCACGCCGCGCGCCTCCAGGTTCCGCACGAGGTGCACCACCGGGCCCGCGCCGAGCTCCCACGCCTTGCGCACGGTCCGCGCCGTGCGCACCACGTCGCCGTGCGGGATGCCCAGGGGGAGGCCGAGGTCGACCGGCGGCAGCTCGATCACCTCGTCGAGCGCCTCGGTGATCTCCCACAGCAGCTCCACGTGCGCGAGCGCCTGCTGGCGCCGCACGGCCGTCGTCGCGCGCAGCGAGCGGAAGTGGGCCTGCGTGGTGTCCAGCCGCAGCTGCGGGCGGCCCACCCCGAAGAACCCGACCGGCATGTCCAGCGCCGCCGCGCACCGGGCGAGCGTCGCCGGGCTCGGGCGCGACTGACCCAGCTCGTACTGCGACACCGCCGCCGCCGTCCGCTCGATCAGCACCGCCAGGTCCCGCTTGCGCAGCCCGGCCAGCTCCCGCGCCACCGTCAGCCGGGCGGGCGCGAACGCCTGCGCGACAGCGGCGGCATGCGACGACACGACGGACCCCCTGAACGGACCGGAAACGACCATGCGACATCGTCGCCGAGCACGGAGCGTGGCGCGATTCGGGTGAGCGGTATGTGGTTACTCGGAAGCTGCGGGCGCGTCGGTTCGCGGCCGCAGCGGCAGTTCCGGCTGGGTGGCCCGGCCGAACGTCTCCGGTGCGAGCCGCCGCTGTTGGCGCGGCGGGGTGAGGGTATCGGCCAGCTCGAGGAGGTCGACACACCACTGCCAGTCGATATGACCGTCCTCCTGCAGCAAGCCCTGGCCAGCCCACAAGCCGGCCAGGCCGACCGCCTCGGTGCCGTGCCACGGCAGGAACAGCAGCTGGCGCCCGGACAGCCACGCGTCCCGGCGGCTGATCAACTCCTCGTGCGCGCCCGCGCCGAACAGCTCCCGCCGCAAGTCACTCGCGTCCCCGAGGGAGCCCTCCGGTCCGGCGGGCATGAGCAGCTGGTACATGCCGACGCGGGGGAGTTTGAGAAGCACCGACTGGAACGCGGCGTCAACCTCTAGGCCCGGCAGCTCGCCGATCAAAGAGTCGGCCGTGAACTTCAGACACTGATAGCGGTCCGTGCCGAAGCTGGTGTTGTTGCGCCAGCTGCCGCGCGGACCCATCCGCGCGGGTTGGAGGCTTGCGGCTTGCTCGTGCGCCTCCTGCAGCCATGTCGTCATCGTCGCGATGAAGTCGGGCACCGGTATCGGATGCAATAGCGCGGTGAGCTGGTCCACATGCTGCGGATCGTTCGCCACGTGCTGCTCCTCTTGATCGCCGGATGCCAGAGGTGATCGCTCACTTGATTCTGGCACCGGAACCGCTCACGAGGAGGGAGGTGCGTGGGTGTGTCGCGGATCAGACCGGGACGGTGACCATGGTCTTGCCGTCGGTGGTGACGACCTCGACGGACTTGACCGCGGACGGGTCGACCAGCGCGGTGCCGTCGAGCGGCGTGCCCTCGGCCTCGCCGAGCTTCGACACGCGCCAGCTGCCGGCCAGCACCGGTTCACCGACCTTCGGCACGACGCGCAGCTCGCAGTCGAGCCCGGCCTTGATGCCGCTGACGTCCGCGTGCAGCGCGACCCAGCCCATCTTCGGCGTCATCGTGATCGCCATCGTGGCGCCGGTCTGCGCGTCGGTCGCCTTGGCCTGGCTGGCGTTGTCCGGCACGATGCCGGTCGGGCCGCCCGCCACCTGCTCGGGTGCGGTCTGCCTGCCGATCAACACGCCGCCGCCGACCGCCACGGCGAGCGCCACGGCCGCCGCGACCGTGATCACCGCGGGGCCCCAGGCCCGGCGCCGCTCCGGCGGGGCCTCGGCGCGCGCCCGGCGCAACGTCTTCTGCAGCAACAGGTCGCCGCCCGCGGGCGGACCGTCGAGGAACGCCTCCGGTGGCACCTCGTCGAGGGCCAGCCGCAGGTTGGTGAACTCGCGGACCTCGAGCTGGCAGTCCGGGCACCCGGCCACGTGGGCCTGCACCGCGTCCTGCTCGGCCGGGTCCAGCCCACCGAGAGCGTAGGCCGCCAGCAGCGCGGGGTCGTGCTCGACGGGGTTCATCGCGCACCTCCCTTGGCGCCCTTGACCGTTGCCCCCAGAGCGGTGCGCAGCGCGCGGACCGCGTGATAAGTCCTTGATTTCACGGTACCCGGAGCGATCTGCAAAGCGGCTGCCGTCTCGTTGACGGTGCGGCCCCGGTAGTACAGCTCCACGATTACCGCCCGGTGCTCGGGGGTCAGCTGTTCGATGGCGCCCATCACGGTGATCGTGTCGACCACGTCGTCGGCGTGGTCGCGGGCGGGTGTCGGCACGTCGACCGGCTGGTTGACCTCGGTCGGGCGGACGGCCCGGGCCCGGGCCCGGTCGGTGATGATGTTGCGGGCGACGGTCAGCAGCCAGCCGCGGATGGAGCCGATGCCGTGCTCGAGATCGTCGGCGTGCTTCCAGGCGCGCAGCAGGGTCTCCTGCACGACGTCCTCGGCCGCGGCCCGGTCGTTGGTCAGCCGCACCGCGTAGGCGAGCAGGCTGCGACCGTGCTCCTCGTAGAGCGTGCGGATGAGGTCCTCGCCGGGCACCTGCCGCGCACGCCGCGACTTCCTGCCTGGGATAGCCACGCTTGCCATCACCTGCCCGGGGATCCGTTCACGAGGCTGCACCGCAACCGCGGGAGCCCGGTCGAACCAGGCCGGGCCTCGGTCGACGAGCAATGTACTGGACAGTGATGCCGTCACATTTATGCACACGAGCGGGCGGCGTCATCGGTTCATTTCTGCCTTCAGCCGCCATGCGTCACCCGGCCCCCCAGAATCGTGGCGACGATCGGCATGTCGCGCAGCTCGTCCGGGGGCAGGTCACGCAGGTCGCGCCCGGTGATCACCAGGTCAGCGGGGTCGCCGACGTCCACTGTCGTGCGCCCGCCGGTGCTGGCCGCGAGCGCCGCGGGCAACGGCAGGCTCTGCTCCGGGTGCCACGGCGGGCGGCCGTCGTCGGTGCGGGTGACCGCCGATGCGATGCCGTCCCACGGGTCGAGCGGCGCGACCGGCGCGTCCGAGCCGAACTCCAGCCGGGTGCCTGCCTTGAGCAGGTCGGCATAGGCGAAGGCGTGCTCGGTGCGGCCGGGCCAGTACCGGTCGGCGACGTCGCGGTCGTCGGGCGCGTGCGCGGGCTGCACGCCCGCGGTGATCCCGAGCTCGGCGAAGCGGGCCACGTCGCCGGAAGCGAGCAGCTGGGCGTGCTCGATACGGGCGTTCTCGGCGCCGGCCAGGACGTCGAGCGCCAGCTTGTTCGCCGCGTCGCCGATGGCGTGCAGGGCGGGGGAGATGCCGTGCGTGGCGGCCCGTTCGACGAGCTCGCGCAGCGCGTCCTCGGTGATCAGCTGCTCGCCGGGGTATTCGTCGTCGGGGAAGTCGCCGGGGTAGGGGTCGTGGCAGAACGCGGTGCGGGTGTTGAGCGACCCGTCGAGGAAAACCTTGAGCGGGCCGACGGTCAGCAGCCCGGCCGAGCCGTCGACCTCCGCGCCGGTGCGCAGGCCGCGCTCGATCGCGCTGTCCAGCAGGAAGCGCGCGATCACGCAGCGGACGCGGGTCGACGGCGGGCGGATCGCGAGCCGCCGGGTCCAGTCGGTGACCGTGTCGGCGTACTCGTAGTCCGCGATCGCGGTGACCCCGCGGGCGGCGGCCGCGTCCGTGGCGTCCAGCACCCATCCGTCGGAGGTGGCCACCTCGGGCGCGGGCAGCGCCGCGGTGACCGCCATGGCGTCGTCCTCGATGAGCACCCCGGTCGGGTGCTCGCGGCCGACGAGCGTGAGGGCCTCGGAGTTGAGCCACACGGCGTGCAGGTCGTTGCTGAACACCGCGACCGGCCGGTCGGGGAACGCGCGGTCGAGGAGGTCCTTGTGCGGCGGCACGCGCCAGAACGTCTCGTTGTAGTGCGCGCCGGCGAGCAGTCCCGTGTCCCCCGGCGGGCCTTGCGCTGCGACGAGCAGCTCGACCGCGTGGGCGGCGGACCGGGCCTGTGCGACCGAGATCCGTTGCCGCACGGTCGACCACTGGAGCATGTGGACGTGTGCGTCGACGAGTCCGGGCAGCAGGGTGCCGCCGCGGGCGTCGATCACCTCGACGCCCTCTGTCACGGTCCCGGCGGTCGCCGTTCCCGTTGGCTCGACGGCGGCGATCCGCCCTTCCTCTACCCGAACGTCGGCGCGCCGCCCGGTGAGCCCGATGGCGACGTCGCGCAGCAGAAGTGGCTTGTGCATCGGCGCCAACCTATCGCCCAGCCGTTGGGTTGTCCGAACGTGTGCCGATGCGAACGTGCCGCGAGTGGATCTTCGCGGCGCGGCCCGCTCGCCCGCCGGTGCGCAACCACGTGACGCGAGACACCACGTACCTCCTGTGACCAGCCCTAACGGCCGCGCGGTCGGCGGCGACTGTCGAATTGGTCGGGAGACGAGAAGGGCTCATTACATGTCGCAGAACACCGACACCGTCGACACGTGGGAGATGGGGGTCATCCATCGTGTCTTCCGCCGGGAGTTCGGCCGCGCGCCGGAGTTGATCAGAAAGGTCGCCGACGGCGACACCGCGCGCAGCGAGATCGTCGCCGAACACCTCGCGTTCCTCTCCGACGGGCTGCACCACCACCACACCGCCGAGGACGAGATGCTCTGGCCGGTGCTGCTGGAGCGCGTCGGAGAGCTGGACGGTGAGCTCGTTCGCCGGATGGAGACCCAGCACGAGACGGTCGCGGCGCTGGTGGCGCGGGCGGGTGAGCTGCTGCCGTCGTGGCGGGCCACCGCGGACGCCGCCACCGGCGAGGAGCTCGCCAACACCTACGAGAAGATGGCCGTCGCGCTGAACGAGCACCTCCGGGACGAGGAGGTCGAGATCCTCCCGCTGTGCGAGCAGTACCTGACGCCCGCCGAGTGGCGTGCCGTCGGCGAGCGCGGCCAGGAGGGGATTCCCAAGGGCGCCAAGGCTTTTGTCTCGCTCGGCGCGATCCTCGAGGAGGCGACGCCGCAGGAGCGCACCAGGTTCCTCGCGATGCTGCCGCTGCCCGCCCGCGTGCTGTGGCGGGTGGTCGGCAAGGGCATCTATCAGCGCGAGGTCGCGCGCGTCCTCGGCGCCTGACGGGCGCGGGGCGGTCCACAAGGGACCGCCCCGGCTCACCGGCCGCGCCAGACCGGCGGCCGCTTCTCGGCGAAAGCGCGGGCACCTTCCTGCGCGTCCTCCGACGCGAACACCTGCCCCAGCAGCTCACCCTGCATGTCGAACGCCTCGTCCGCGGGCCAGCCGGCGGACGAGGTGATGATCAGTTTGGACGCGGCCAGCGCCAGCGGGCCGTTCACCACGATCCGGGCCGCCAGCTCGCGCGCGCCCGCGAGCGCCCCGCCCGGCGGGGCCAGCCGGTTGACCAGGCCGTACCGATGTGCGTCCACAGCGGACATCGGGTCGCCGGTCAGCGCCAGCTCCATCGCCACCTGACGCGGGATCCGCTGCGGCAGGCGGATCAGCCCGCCCGCGCCGGCGACCAGGCCACGTTTGACCTCCGGGATGCCGAACCGCGCGTCCTCGGCGGCCACCACCAGATCGCAGGCCAGCACGACCTCGCAGCCCCCGGCCAGCGCCCAGCCCTCGACCGCGGCGATCAGCGGCTTGCGGGGCGGCGTGCGGCAGATGCCGGCGAGGCCGCGGCCGGGCAGCGTCACGTCCTCGCCGCGTAGGAACGCCTTGAGGTCCATGCCCGCGCTGAACGTGCCGCCCGCGCCGGTGATGATGCCGAGCGTCAGGTCCTCGCGGGACTCCAGCTCGTCGACCGCCGCGGCGATCCCCAGCGTCACCGCGCGGTCGATCGCGTTGCGCGCGGCCGGCCGGTTGATCGTGATCACGGCGACCCGGTCCGCGAACTCGGTGAGCACGACGTCAGGCGCGACATCAGGCACGGCGTCAGGGGGCATGCGTTCCTCCTCGGGATCACCTCATTGTGCGGACGCGCCCGTCGCGCGCAGCGCGAAGTCGGTGACCTGGCGGGCCGCCTCCGCCGCGCGGACCGTGGCGACGCCGGCGACCTGATCGTCGAACGCCTGCCCGAGCGCCGCGCGGATCGATCTCGCGTCCGGCCCGGGGTCGGTCAGCGGGAAGCTGCCGTCCACCTGCCCGCGGGTCAGGATTCCGGCGAGCGACGCCTCCAGCGCGGTGCGGAACCGCTGTATCTCCTCGGCGTAGCCACGGGCCTGGCGCCCCGCCTCCGCCGACATGATCCGCATCCGCCGCCTGCGCCGCGGGTCGGCGGTGACGTGCAGCATCGCCTCGACGAACGCGGTCAGCGCGGTTCTCGGCGCCGCGTCGGCCACGGCCTGCTCGAGCCGCTCGGCGAGGCGGTCCGCGTCGCGGCGGTACACCGCGAGCAGCAGCTCGTC
>Ga0164241_10000798_pt1 | contig 47268 bp, 53 predicted proteins | sample OricomyardsoilBY_FD_108780 | JGI IMG/M metagenome (GOLD analysis project Ga0164241, IMG submission 108780) | Backyard soil microbial communities from Emeryville, California, USA - Original compost - Back yard soil (BY) | ecosystem: Environmental > Terrestrial > Soil > Unclassified | place: USA... | reverse complement strand
GGCGGAGACGGTCGCGCGGCTGCGCGAGCTCGAGGGCGCGCAGTGGATCCGCGGCAACGCCGATCGCTGGCTCGCCCGCGCGGACGAGCTGCCGCCCGAGGCGCCCACCCACGCCGCGCTCGCCGCCGCCCGCGAGGCGCTCGGGCCCGACGTGGTCGCCGAGCTCGTCGCGCTCCCCGAGCGCCTCACGCTGGCCGAGGGCAGCTTCTCGCACGCCTCGCCGCTCAACGACATGGAGTCCTTCGGCCCCGAGCCCGGCGACGACGACGAGCGCCTCCTCGACGGAGTCGTCGCGACGCGGTTCGTCTTCGGCCACACGCACGTGCAGTTCACCCGCGAAGGGCCCGGCGGCGTCCAGCTCGTCAACCCCGGGAGCGTCGGCATCCCGCTGGACGGCGACCGTCGCGCCGCCTACGCGCTGCTGCACGACGACGGGCGCGTCGAGCCGCGCCGCGTCGCCTACGACTTCGAGGCCTCCGCGGCCCGCATCGGCGAGCGCTTCGACGGCGCGCCGTGGACCGAGATCTTCGCGACGCGGATCCGCACCGCGCGCTTCTGAGCAGGTCAGAGCGCCCGCAGCCCGGCGGTCACGGCCGCGGCGACGACCAGGCAGCCGACGATCGAGCCGGTGCGCCACACCACGAAGCCGCTGGCGGCGACGCCCACCGTCTTCGCTCCCACCGCGAGCCGATCGCCGTCGGCGAGGACCTGGGTCACGACCAGCGCCGCGAGCAGCGCCGGCGCCAGGAGCACGATCACGCCGGCCAGCCGCGCCGGCAGTTCGCGCCCGGTCAGCGCGACCGGGCCGGCGGCCTTGATCGCGAACGTGACGACCGCGGCGCCGGCGATCAGCTCCCAGATCACGCGTCGCGCCGCCAGTGCAGCCCGACGAGCGCCGCGAGGCTGGCGAGGAGCACCGGCAGCCCCACCGGCGCGAACGGCACCAGCACCAGCGCGATGGCCGCCCCGAGCGCCGCGACGCCCAGCGCCCGGCCGTGGCGCAGCTCCCCGATCAGCAGCGCGAGGAAGAACGCCGGGTAGATCGCGTCGAACCCGAACCGGTCGGTATCGCCCAGCAGCGAGCCGCCGAACGCGCCCGCCGCCGTGCCCGCGACCCACGTCCCGTACTGGACCGCGGTGGAGCCGAACAGCAGCCAGCGGTCGAACGTTCCGTCGCCGCGGGCGGCGAGCCCCCACGAGGCGTCGACGATCGCCTGGCCCTGCAGCGCGCGCTTGAGCCTCCCGCCGGTGAACGCCGGCGCGAACGCGACGCCCATGGGAAGGAACCGCGAGTTGACGAGCGCTGTCGTGACGATCGCGGCGCCGAGCGAGCCGCCCGACACGATGATCGCGATCGTGGCGAACTGCGAGGCCCCGGCGAACACGATCGCCGACATGACGGTCGCGGCGACGCCGGAGATCCCGGCGTCGTGGGCCACGACGCCGAACGACGTCGCGAGCGCGAAGCTCGCGATGCCGAACGGGATGCCGGCGAGAGCCCCGGCGCGCAGTCGCGCGCCGGGAGTCTCGTCGGCGGCGGTCCCCGCCGGGGGGCCGCTCATGGTTCGTGGGTGCTACGCGGCGTCGCGCAGCAGTGCGAGCTCGGGCTCCTTCTGGAGCCGCTCGAGCGCACGGTGCTCGGCCTTGCGGGTCTCCGACACCGTCAGGCCCAGCTTGCGGGCCGCCTGCTCGACGGTGTGCTCGCCCTCGCCACCGGTGCCGTACCGGAGGTTGACGACGCGCATCTCCTCCGTCGGAAGCTGCTCGAGGAACGCGCGCACGCGCTGTGCGTGCTCGGCCTTGGTGACCTCCTCGGCCACGTCGGCGCCCTCGACGGGGATCAGCGCGCCCAGCGGGGTCTCGCCGTCCTCGCCGACACCGGCGTCCAGGGACGCCAGCGCACGCTCGTAGCCGCGCAGCCGCTCGACCTCTTCGATCTCGAAGTCGGTCGCGTCGGCGAGCTGCTCCAGCGTGGGCTCCATCTCGAGCTTCACGGTGAGCTCACGCTCGATGCGGGCCAGCTTGCGGGCGCGCTGCGCCACGTTCGCGGGGAGGCGGATCGTGCGGCCCGTGTTGTCGAGCCCGCGCTGCAGCGCCTGCCGGATCCAGATCGTCGCGTAGGTGGAGAAGCGGAAGCCCTTGCGCCAGTCGAACTTCTCGGCGGCGCGGATCAGGCCCAGCATGCCCTCCTGGACGAGGTCGCCCATGGCGAGTCCCTGGCCCTGGTACTTGCGGGCAACGTGCACCACGAGGCGCAGGTTGCTGTTGATGAGCCGTTCCTTGGCCTGCAGGTCGCCGCGCTCGATGCGCTTGGCCAGCTCGACCTCCTCGCTCGGGCGCAGCAGCGGGTAGCGCGACGCGCGGCGCAGAAGGTCGTCCAGGGGATCGGCGTAAGTGATGATGTCCAACGTGCTCCTACAATCCATCAGAATTCGTACTCGGGCAGTTGGTATTGTCGCACATCTTTGTTGCTCGCGCAACATCTGTGCCCAACCGCACGCACGCTTGTTCCCCTAGTACTCCAGAGGGGCCGGAAAGTTGCGCTCTCAGACCGGTTCTGACAGCAACTGCGCGAGATCCTCAGCGGCTGCGGGGCGCCAGAAGTAGTACCCCTGGGCCACATCACAGCCTAACGCACGAAGGCGATCGACCTGCGCCACGCTCTCGACGCCCTCGGCGACCGTCGACAGCCCTAGGGCGTGCGACAGGCTGATCACCGCGGCGACGATCGCGGCCTCCTGCGGGTCGCGCGCGACGCCGTCGACGAACGACTTGTCGATCTTCACCTCGTCGACCGGGAAGCGCTGCAGCGCCCGCAGCGACGACCAGCCGGTGCCGAAGTCGTCGATCGCCAGCGTCACGCCCAGCGCGCGCAGCTCGTCGAGCACGACCACGCTCGCCTCGAGGTCGGCCATCACCGCGGTCTCGGTGATCTCCAGGCGGATCGCCGCCGGATCGGCGCCCGACTCGCGCAGGCACGTGCGGACGACGTCGACGAGCTCCGGGTGCGCGCACTGGCGCGCCGAGAGGTTGACCGACATCGCCACCGGCGCCCCGCGGTCGGGCAGCGCCGCCCACCGCGCCGCCTGCTCGAACGCCTCGCCGAAGACCCACTCCCCCAGCTCGAGGATCAGCCCGGTCTCCTCGGCGGCGGCGATGAACTCGACGGGCGCGACGAGGCCGCGTTCCGGGTGCTGCCAGCGCACCAGCGCCTCGACGCCGCTCACCGAGCCGGTCGTCAGCGCCACCTGCGGCTGGTAGTGCAGCCGGAACTCCCCGCGCTCCAGCGCGCGGTGCAGCTGGTTCTCGGTGTCCAGGCGCCGCACCGCCCGCGCCCGCATGTCGTCGTCGAAGACCTCGTAGACCCCGCCCCCGCGCTCCTTGGCCCGGTACATCGCGGCGTCGGCGTCGCGCAGCAGCGCCTCGGGGGGCGCACCGGCCTCGACCGCCATCGCGATCCCGATGCTCGTGCGCACGAACGCCTCGTCCTCGCCGAGGACGAACGGCGCCGCCAGCGCCGCCGACACCCGCTCGGCCACCGCGAACGCCTCGCGCGCGCCGCTGATGTCCTCGCACAGGATCACGAACTCGTCGCCGCCGAAGCGCGCCGCGGTGTCGCCCGCGCGGAGCACGCCCTCGAGCCGCCGCGCGACGGCGACCAGCAGCTGATCGCCCGCCGTGTGCCCGAGCGAGTCGTTGACCACCTTGAAGCGGTCGAGGTCGCAGAACAGCACCGCGAGCGCGGACTCGTTGCGACCCAGGCGCGTCATCGCCTGCGCCAGCCGGTCGAGGAAGAGCGCGCGGTTCGGCAGGCCGGTGAGCGCGTCGTGCAGCGCCTGGTGGGCGAGCTCGACCTCGACGCGCTTGCGCTCGACCGCGTAGTTGATCGCGCGGGCCAGCAGCCGCGCGTCGACCTGGCCCTTGATCAGGTAGTCCTGCGCACCCTCCTGCACCGCGCGCACGGCGACGCGCTCGTCGCTGCGACCCGAGAGCACGATCACGGGGACGTCGAGGCTGATGTTCTGGACCTGGGCGAGCCCGTCGAGCCCCTCGGCGTCGGGCAGCGACAGGTCGAGCAGGACGCAGTCGGCGCCGTGGGCCACGAGCACGTCGGCGCCCGCGGACAGGCGGTCGGCGTGGATGATCTCGAAGCCGAGCGGATCGGCCTCGGCGAGCATCTCGCGGACGAGGATCGCGTCGCCGAGGTTGTCCTCGACGACGAGGACCCGCACCACGCGCGAGAGAGAGGATCCGGAGGGGTCGAGGATCAGCTCGGCGGTCATCGAGCGGGGATCCGGACGTGGAACGTGCTGCCCACGCCGACCTCGGACTCGACGGTGATCCGGCCGCCGCGCCGCTCCACGATACGTCGGCAGAGCGCGAGCCCGATGCCCGTTCCCCCGTACTCGTCCTGCCCGTGCAGACGCGCGAACATCTTGAAGATGCGGTCGCGCTGGTGGGGCGCGATCCCGATGCCGTTGTCGGCGACCGACAGGTCCACCCCGGTGGCGTCGGCGACGGCGCGCACGGCGATCCGCGGCGGCCGGTCGGGCGCGCGGAACTTGACCGCGTTGGCGATCAGGTTCTGCAGCAGCTGGCCGAGCTGGGTCGCGTCGCAGCGCACCGGCGGCAGCCCCGGCGGGACGTCGACCTCGGCGCCGGCCTCCTCGATCGCCGGGCCGAGCGCGCGGAGCACGTGCCCGAGCAGCGCGTCGAGGTCGACGTCTCCGACCTCGAGCTCGTGCGTGCCGACCCGCGAATATGCGAGGAGGTCGTCGATCAGCGCCTTCATCCGCGCCGCGCCGTCGACCGCGAAGCCGATGAACTGGTGCGCGCTCTCGTCGAGCCGGTCGCCGTAGCGGCGCTCCAGCAGCTCGAGGTAGCTGGTGACCATCCGCAGCGGCTCGGAGAGGTCGTGCGAGGCGACATACGCGAACTCCTGCAGCTCGGCGTTGGTCTGCTCGAGCCGCGCGGCGCGGTGGTGGAGCTCCTCCTCGAGCCGGATCCGCTCGGTGACGTCCTTGCCGGCGACGTAGAAGCACCCGTCCTCGGGGCTCCCCTGGGCGCTCCACAGCAGCCAGAGGTAGGTGCCGTCGGCGTGACGCAGCCGGCAGACGACGTCCTCGACGCGCGCGCCCTCGGCCAGCCGCTCGACGAGCCCGGCGAACGCGGGCCGGTCCTCCGGGTGGACGAACTCGGCGTAGGGCGTCCCGAGCAGCTCCTCCTCCGGGTGGCCGAGCGTCGCCGACCACGCGGGCGTGAGCAGCGTGATGTAGCCCTGGAACCCACAGGCGCCCAGAAGGTCCGGGGACATCGCCAGGAGCCGCGAGGCGTCGGCCGGCATTTCGTGGAGGGCGTTGAGGCGGGACATCCCGAGTCCGTGCGGTGGACGCCGAGTATTTCCAGAACTTGAGCGGATCCCCTCAAACCTGGACGTTTGTTCTAGTGGCAGGAAACGTGGGAACATTGTCCTTCCTGCCATCCGAGGCTCCGGGAGGATCCTGCCCATGCACCGCGTCGCGATCGTCGTGTTCGAGGGCGTCCAGGTCCTGGACGTCGCCGGCCCGGCCGAGGTCTTCCACCAGGTCGCGCGCCTGGCGCCGCCCGGCTACCGCGTCGACCTCGTCGGCCGCACCGCGACGACGTCCGGCGGGATGACGCTCGCGCCGGTGCACGCCCTCGACTCGGCGGTCGCCGGCGAGCCGATCGACACGCTCGTCGTCGCGGGCGGCTCCGGGGTGCGCGAGGCCGAGCGCGACGAGGCGCTCCTCGCGTTCGTGCGCGAGGCCGCCGGCCGCTCACGCCGGATCGCCTCGGTCTGCTCCGGCGCGTTCGTGCTCGCCCGCGCCGGCCTGCTCGACGGGCGCCGCGCGACCACGCACTGGGGCTGGTGCGACGCGCTCGCCCGCCGGCACCCGCTCGTGACCGTCGAGCCCGACCCGATCTTCGTCAAGGACGGCGACGTCTACACGTCCGCCGGCGTGACCGCCGGGATGGACCTCGCGCTCACGCTCGTCGAGGAGGACCACGGCGCGGACGTCGCGCTCGAGGTCGCGCGCTCGCTCGTGCTGTTCGCGCGCCGGCCCGGCGGCCAGGCCCAGTTCAGCGCCCAGCTCGCCGCGCAGGCGGCCACGCACGCGCCGCTGCAGGCGATCCAGGCCTGGATCGCCGAGCATCCGGAGGCCGACCTCTCGGTGGGCGCCCTCGCCGCGCGCGCCCACATGAGCCCTCGCAGCTTCGCCCGCGCGTTCGCGCGCGAGGTGGGCCAGACGCCCGCCGCCTACGTCGAGAGCGTCCGGGTCGAGCAGGCCCGCTCGCGGCTCGAAGCCACCGACGCGCCGCTCGCGACCGTCGCCCGGGCCTGCGGGTTCGGGACGCCGGAGACGATGCGGCGCGCGTTCCACCGGCGCCTCGGAGTGGCGCCGGCCGACTACCGGATGCGGTTCCCCACACGCCCCAGGAGGCACTGATGCAGATCGCGATCCCCCTGTTCGACCACGTCACCGCGCTCGACGCCGTCGGCCCCTACGAGGTGCTCTCGCGGCTCCCGGGCGCGCAGGTCACGTTCGTCGCCCACGAGCCCGGCGTGCTGCGCACCGACAACGGGATGCTCGGGCTGTCCGCCGACGTCGCCCTGCGCGACCTGCCGGCGCCCGACGTGATCGTCCTCCCCGGCGGCTTCGGCACGCGCGCGGCGATCGCCGACGAGGCGATGCTCGCGTGGCTGCGCACCGCGCACGAGACCTCGACGTGGACGACGTCGGTCTGCACCGGCTCGCTGCTGCTCGCGGCCGCGGGGCTCCTCGACGGCCTCGAGGCGACCACGCACTGGGCGGTCAAGGGGCTGCTCGCGCAGCTCGGCGCGGTCCCGGTCGACCGGCGCGTGGTGCGCCAGGGGAAGATCCTCATGGCGGCCGGGGTCTCGGCCGGGATCGACATGGCGCTCACGCTCGCCGCCGAGATCGCGGGCGACGACGTCGCGCAGACGATCCAGCTCTACATCGAGTACGACCCGGAGCCGCCGTTCGACAGCGGCTCGCCGGCCAAGGCGTCGGAGGCCGTGCTCGCGCTGGCCGCGCAGGTCGGCCGGACCGAGCAGGTGCCCGGCGTCAGCGGATGACGGCGGGGAGCACGGCGACGGCCAGGGCGCCGACCGCGAGGGCGGCGCGGACCGCCAGCGCGAGGGAGAGGCTCGTGAGCGACCGGGTGTGCATGCCGGGGTCCTCGGCCGGCATGAGGACGGACCGGAGCGGGTGCATGGCATCCTGGACGAATGCTCGACCGCTCGGCCGCCGCGCTTCGTCAGTTCGTGCACCTCTCGGGGGCGTTGCGCGCCCAAGGGCTCGTCGAGCGGGAGGCCGGTGAGCCGCCCGCGCTGATCGCGTGCTCGCGGTTCGGGCCGATCGAGATCGTGATCGGGGACCGCGAGGTGGAGCTCCCCCACGACGCCGAGCTCACCGAGGAGGCCCCCGACCTGGGCGAGGTCAGGCAGATGCCGCCGTTCGAGGTCGACCCCGAGAAGGGCGAGGTCGCCGGCGTGATCGGCGGGCTCGAGCACCTCGCGGACGCGACGCTGCGGCTCGCGGTCGCGCTCGGCGGGCGGAGCGTCGCGATCGTCGAGTTCGAGACGAACACGCCGGACGTGCCGCTCGTCCTGTCGGCCCGGTTCGGCGAGCCGCTCGTGGTGACGCTCGGCGAGGACAGCTTCGAGCTGTAACCGCGGGCCGGCGGCGGCGCGTCAGTCGTCGAGCAGCTCGAGCGCGCGCTCGATCGGGCGCGCGAGGACCGCGCGGTCGCCGCGGACGACGACCGGGCGCTCGAGCAGCGTCGGGTGCTCGGCCATCAGCGCGATCGCCTCGTCGTCGGCGATCTCGCGGTCGCCGAGGCCGAGCTCCTTGTAGACCGCGTCGCGGGCCCGGAGCAGCGCGCTCGCCGGGCCGCCGGTCTTGGCGACGAGCGCGCGCACCTCGGCCTCGGTGAGCCCGGTGACGTGGTAGTCGACCGAGTCGTAGGCGACGCCCCGCTCGGCGAGCAGCGCCGCGAGGTTCCTGCACGTCGTGCAGGTCGGCTTCTCGTAGATCGTCAGCTCGGCCACGTCCGTAGTGTTCCGCACGTGCTGCTGCGACGCCTCCTCGCCGGGACCTTCGTCACCGCCGGGGCCCTCCACTTCGTCAAGCCGAAGCCGTACGAGGCGATCATGCCGCCGTACCTGCCGGCGCACCGGGAGCTCGTCTACCTGAGCGGCCTGGCCGAGATGGCGGGCGGCGCGGGGATGATCCCGCGGGCGACGCGTCGGCCCGCGGGCTGGTTCCTGATCGCGACGCTCGTGGCGATCTTCCCGGCCAACCTGCACATGGCGCTGCATCCCGACCGGTACCCGCAGGTCCCCGGCGGCAAGGCGGCGCTGTGGGCGCGGCTGCCGCTCCAGGCCGTGTTCGTCGCGTGGGTGCTGCGCGCGATGCGCGACGAGCGCTGATGGCGCTGACGTTGTACCGCGCGCCCTGGTCGACGAACGTCCAGCGCGTGCGGATGGCGCTCGCGCACAAGGGGCTCGAGGCCGAGACGGTCACGATCTCCTACGGCGACCGCTCGCCGGTGGAGGAGGTCAGCGGGCAGCCGCTCGTGCCCGTGCTGGTCGACGACGGCGCCGTGATCGCCGACTCGATGGCGATCGTCGCGCACCTCGAGGCGCGCTTCCCCGAGCCGCCGCTCTACCCGCGCGGCGGCGCCGCGCGCGCCGAGGTCGAGATCTTCGTCGACTGGTTCAACCGCGCGTGGAAGGTCGAGCCGAACGCGATCGAGGCGGCGCTCGGCGCGCCGGTCGTCGACGAGGCGGCGATCGCCGCGCTGAGCGCGACCATGGACGCGAGGCTCGACTGGTTCGAGGCGCTCCTCGACGGGCGCGACTTCCTGCTCGGGGCGTTCGGCGCCGCCGACTGCTGCGCGTTCCCGTTCCTGAAGTACGCGGCGGGCCGCGACCCCACCGACGACGAGCTGTTCCACGTCGTCCTCGACGACCACCAGCACGTCGACGGACGGCCCCGCCTCGCGGCGTGGATCGCGCGCCTCGACGCGTCCGTCCCACCGGCCGCCTGACGCCCGCAGCGCCCGCGGCGGCGCCAACCCGGTACGGTGCCGCCGCGGTCCCGGAAACACTCTTCAGGAGGACAGGTATGGCAACAACGAGCAGGGCGAAGTCCGCCGCGTCGCGGACGAGCAAGGCAGCAAGCGATGCGAGCCACAGCGCGTACCAGGCGCTGCACGAGTCGCTGGAGTCGGCGAGCGGTGCCGCGAAGGCGCTTCGCGGCGATCTGAGCAAGACCGGTCGTGAGCGCTTGAAGGAGCTCGAGCGACTCGTCCGCGAGGCCCGGACGGACCTCCGCAAGAACGGCCGCCATCTGCTGGCCGACCTGCAGACGCTCGCCGACAACGCCGGCCCCGCGGCGAAGACGACCGCGGCCCGCGCGACGAGCGCCGCCCGCGCTCGTACGACGGCCGCGAAGCCCGCGGCGAAGAAGCCGGCCGCTCGCACCGCCGCGGCCAAGAAGCCCGCCGCCACCGCGAAGCCGGCGGCCCGCAAGCCCGCCGCCACCGCCAAGCCCGCCGCCGCGAAGAGCGCCGCGGCGAAGCCGGCCGCGAAGAAGCCGGCGGCCCGCAAGCCCGCCGCCAAGCCGGCCGCCGCCGCCAAGCCGGCCGCCGCCGCGGCCAAGAAGCCCGCCGCCCGCAGCACCGCCGCGAAGCCCGCGGCGAAGAAGCCGGCCGCTCGCCGCCCCGCGGCGAAGAAGAGCTAGAGGGTCCATCGCGAGGGAGGGCCGCCGGAGAGCGGCCCTCCCTTCGCGCCCGCTCGCGCCGCGCCGGCCCGCGCCGCGCCTCACGGCGGCGAAGCCGCGCCGCGCCAGCGGCCCGCTCGCGGCACCGACCGCCGCGCCCGACCCGCCGACGGCCTACCCTCCGAAGCGTGGACGACGCCGCCGAGCTCCCTCGCCTTCGTGGCGTCATGCACGCGTATGCGTTCTGGTTCGCGCTGGTCGCGGCGATCGTGCTGGTGATCGTCGCCCCGGGCGAGAAGGCCACGGTCGCGGCGGTCGTCTACGGCGTCGGGCTGTGCGCGCTGTTCGCCGTCAGCGCGACCTACCATCGCTGGCGCTTCGATCCGCGCTGGAAGCCGATCCTGCGGCGGCTCGACCACGCGACGATCTTCGTGTTCATCGCGGCCAGCTACACGCCGGTCGCGCTGCTCGTGCTCCACGGGAGCCTCGCGCTCGCCGTGCTCATCAGCGTCTGGTCCGGCGCGCTGCTCGGCGTTGCCATGAGCGTCGCCTGGATCGACGCGCCGCGGTTCCTCAACGCCGCGTGCTACGTCGCGATCGGCTGGGTCGCGGCGATCGCCACGCCGCAGCTCCTCGACCGCCTCGGCGTCGGCGTGCTGATCCTCTTCGCCGCCGGCGGGATCCTGTACTCGGTCGGAGCGACGATCTACGCGACCCAGAAGCCCGACCCGTGGCCGCGGACGTTCGGCTTCCACGAGGTGTTCCACACGCTCGTGACCGCCGCCGCGCTGCTGCACTTCGTCGCGATGGCCGGCTGGGTCATCCCCGGCGCCGGCTCCTGAGCGACGCTCAGCGAGCGCCCGCGACGCACGGGGCCGTCGCCTCGCGCGTCTCCGTCCCGTCCGCGTAGCCGACCTGCAGCTGGATCGGCCAGTTGCCGGCCGCCGGGCACTCCGCCGGGTTGACGATGAACGAGGTCGCCGCGCTCTTGTGCGCCTTCGCGGACGGCTTACGGTGGCGGTAGGCCGCGCACGTGCGGTGGTGCTTGCGCCCCTTGTAGCGGATGCAGGGCAGCGCGACCTTCTTCTTCTTGGCCGCCTTCTTCTTCTTCGCCGCCGGCTTCTTCTTGGGCTTGGTGACCTTGACCGGCGCCGTCGCCGAACCGACGCCCAGGTCGATCTGCAGGTGGTCGAGCGTCGCCGTGATGCCCGAGGGCAGCGGCGGGAGCGGGATCCGGTCCCAGCGGATCTCGGTGCCGAAGTCGCCGTTGTCGATCGTGCGCAGCGGCCCGATCGCGCTGCCGCTGTAGTTCGAGGTCGGCTCGACGAGGTGGATCACGACGCCGGCGAGGTCGCCGGGACTCGGCGGATCGGTGCGGAAGAAGTCGACCTTCGCCTGCAGCCGCTGGCCGGCCGGCGGGAAGATCGGGCCGTAGACCAGCACGCCGACGGCGCCCGCCCCGAGGCGGCTGTCGTCCGGGCACTGCTCGTCCTCGGCCTGCTTGGCCGAGCAGATCCCCGGCGCGGCGCTCGCGTCGAGCGTGAAGCCCTTGGCGAAGGCGATCCCGAACGCGGTCGGCACCGACTTCTGCCGGAACGCCGTGCCGTCGAAGTCGAGCAGCAGGTGCGATCCGGTCGACGGCGTGTTCGGCTGCACCGCGGCCGCTCCCTGCGGCGCCGGCGATCCCTGAGCCGGCGCGACGACGAGTATGAACGCGGCCGCGACCGCCCCTGCGAGTCCCCTGCGCATGCCCGAGCACGATAACGAGACAATCCCGGTCGTGAGCTACTACGACGACGCCGTGACGGTGCTCGACGGCTGGCTCGGCGAGCCCGTCGTGGTGACGATGCTCCCCGAGGGGACCGTCCTGCGGGGACGCCTGAGCCCGCTCGACTCGGCGGGCATCGACGGCACGCTCTACGCCCTCGCCGAGGGCGACGGCGCGCCGAGCGGCGTGGCGCTCGCGCTGTTCCGCGACGGCGTTGTCGACGCGCGGCGCGAGGAGGATCAGGTCGTCGTGCGCCAGGGTCACATGACCCTGACGGTGGCGCGCGAACCGCGCCTCTGACGACCCGCTACTTGTGGCGGTAGACGATCCGCCCGCGACTGAGGTCGTACGGGCTGATCTCGACGCGAACCCGGTCGCCCGGGAGCACGCGGATGCGGTAACGGCGCATCTTGCCGGCGAGGTGCCCGAGCACCTCGTGATCGTTGTCGAGCTTGACCCGGAACATGAGGTTCGGGAGTGCTTCGGTGATCTCGCCCTCGAGCTCGATCTTCTCTTCGACTGCCATACAGCTCCTTGTTGGACCTTCTCAGGGTACCCGCACCGCCCGCGCGGCGCGCGGGGATTCCGGTGAACGGCGCTCGGGTAACCCGCGGCGAGAGGATCCTCGAACCCCGAAGGAGCGCACGACGTGGCGACGCAGGTGACCGAACGCGAGGCCCGGCAGGTGGCCGAGGCCGCACGCGAGAGCGCATGGGAACGGCCCAGCTTCGGGCGCGAGCTCTTCCTCGGGCGGTTCCAGCCCGACCTCATCCACCCGCAGCCGAAGCTCGACCCGGAGGCGGTCGAGAAGGGCGAGCGGTTCCTCACCGAGCTGCGCACCTTCCTCACCGAGCACGTCGATCCGCTGCGGATCGAGCGCGACGCGAAGCTGCCCGACGAGGTCGTCGAGGGCCTGAAGGCGATCGGCGCCCTCGGGATCAAGGTCGAGGAGCGCTACGGCGGGCTCGGCCTCTCGCAGGTCTACTACAACCGCGCGCTGATGCTGGCGGGCACCTGGCACGCGTCGCTCTCCACGCTCCTCTCCGCCCACCAGTCGATCGGCGTCGCCGAGCCGTTGCGGCTGTTCGGCACCGACGAGCAGAAGGAGGCCTGGCTGCCGCGCGTCGCGCGCACCGACGTCTCCGCCTTCATGCTCACCGAGCCCGACGTCGGGTCGGACCCGGCGCGCGTCGGGACGACCGCGGTGCCGACCGAGGACGGCACCGGCTACGTGCTCAACGGCCGCAAGCTGTGGGCCACCAACGGCGTGATCGCCGGCGTCGTCGTGGTGATGGCGAAGGTGCCCAAGGACAAGGCCCTCGATCGCGGCGGCATCACCGCGTTCGTCGTCGAGACCGCGAGCGAGGGCGTCGAGGTCGAGCACCGCAACGCGTTCATGGGCCTGAGGGGCATCGAGAACTCGGTCACGAGCTTCACGGACGTCGTCGTCCCGAAGGAGAACGTCATCGCCCGCGAGGGCGATGGCTTGAAGGTCGCGCTGGCGACGCTGAACACCGGGCGCATCGCGCTGCCCGCGATCTGCGTCGGGGTGGCGAAGTGGGCCACCAAGGTCGCCCGCGAGTGGGCCAACGAGCGCGTCCAGTGGGGCCAGCCCGTCGGCAAGCACGACGCCGTCGCCCAGAAGATCGCGTTCATCGCCGGCAGCGCCTTCGGGCTCGAGGCGATGCTCGACGTCATCTCGCGGATGGCCGACGACAAGCGCAACGACATCCGGATCGAGGCGGCGGTCGGCAAGCTCTACGCGAGCGAGCTCGGCTGGAAGGTGATCGACGAGCTGGTGCAGGTCCGCGGCGGGCGTGGCTACGAGACCGCCGAGTCACTGCAGGCGCGCGGCGAGAAGCCGGTCCCGGTCGAGCAGGCGATGCGCGACATGCGCATCAACCGGATCTTCGAGGGCTCGACCGAGATCATGCACCTGTTCATCGCCCGCGAGGCGGTCGACCAGCACCTCTCGGTGGCGGGCGACATCCTCGAGCCCGACGTCGAGCTCAAGGACAAGGCGAAGGCGGCGGTCGAGGCGACGAAGTTCTACGCGCGCTGGCTCCCCCAGCTCGCCGTCGGCGCCGGCCAGCGGCCCGGGTCGTTCGACGGCTTCGGCGAGCTCGCGACGCACATGCGGTTCGTCGAGCGCGGCTCGCGCAAGCTCGCACGCTCGACGTTCTACGCGATCTCGCGCTGGCAGGCCAAGCTCGAGCGCAAGCAGGCGTTCCTCGGCCGGATCGTCGACATCGGCGCGGAGCTGTTCGCGATCGCCAGCGCCGTCGTCTACGCCGACACGATCGCCCACGAGCACCCCGAGCGGGCCGACGAGGCCCGCGAGCTGGCGGACCTCTTCTGCCGCCAGGCGCGCCGCCGGGTCGACACGCTCTTCACCGAGCTGTGGGCCAACGACGACGACGAGGACTACGCGACGGCCCAGAAGGTCCTCGACGGGCGCTACGCCTGGCTCGAGGATGGGATCGTCGACCCGTCGGGCGACGGGCCGTCGATCCCGCCGCAGGAGGCCTAGGACGAGCGCGAGGCCGGGCCGGCGCCGCTGCGGCGCCGGCCCGACCGTTCGCGATCGTTCTCGCTAGCCCTTGCCGCGCACGAGGTCCGCGGGGGTGCCCCGGGCCTCGACGCGCACGGTCCGGTCCGCGTCGACGTACTCCACCGACGCGACGTTGACGTCGCCGAACGCGACGTTGTCGGCCACGGCCATCCGCTGCCGCTCGCCCGTGGCCGAGATCGCCGTCGCGGCGGTCACGCCGTCGGGCAGCAGGACCGCCAGGCGGGCGTCGCCGACGCCCTGGCCGGCCATGCCGACCAGCCCCACGGCCGCCTTGCCGGCCGCGATCTCCTCGCCGGTCCAGCAGTTCATGCCGAAGCCGTCCACCGGATCGGGGATGGCCAGGCAGACCTTGTCGTGCCCCGGGATCGCCCAGACGGCGCCGGCGCCCGACGGCGCCACCGCACGGGCGCCCTCGAGCGAGACGCCCGCCGGCTCGGTCACGCTCGACAGGACCCGGGCCGTGCCGGCCGGGATCGCGTCACCCGCCCCCGCCGCGCGGCGGAACACCGCGTAGGACTGGGCGAGGTCGGCGCTCGGAGCGGCCGCCGGAGCGGACGCGGGAGCGGGCTGGTCGCCGTCGCCGGAGGCGACCGCGACGTAGCTGGCCCCGCACACGGCGGCGACCATGACGGCGAGGCTGATGCGCTTGATCGTCATCAGTAGCTGATCGAGCCGTGGACGGTGGACGCGGTGTCGACGTGGAGCTTGCCCTTGAGCTGGTTCCCGCCGCCGTAGGGATGTGAGCACGAGCCGCTGCCGCTCGTGTAGCTGGCGTACATGTTGCCGCTCGTGTCGTGGGCGCCGCAGTAGATCCACGACCCGCCCGAGCCGTTCACCGCCGTCAGCCAGTCAGTCCCCTGGGCGAAGCAGCTGTCGCCGCTGCCGAGGCCCTGGCTGCTGCCGTCCCAGAGGCAGATGTCGTGGCTGGTGGCGTTCGCCGTCCCGGCGAACGCGGACATCGCGGCGACGCAGACGACGGCGCCGAGGATCAGGCGCGCACGGCGCCCTCCCGCCCTCGTGGCGGGTTCTTGGGGGTTCTGCAAGGTCACTCTCCTTGGACCTGGTGGGGCGGCGTCCGCTGGGACGCCAGGACGCAGGGAGAAGTATCCGGGGGGCCCAGATGGGTGTTAGGGCATGGAGATATCGACACCCGGAGCCATCATAGTTTCTACATATCGTCGATAACGGTCACACCGGAGCGCCAGCGTCGACGTAATCAGGTTTCGCGAGGCCCTCGGGTCAGCGACGGATGCGCGCGATGCAGGCGGCGCTGGGCGGCGGCCCGGTGCTGACCCGGCCGACGATGTTCCCGAGCGGGCACCGCAGCCCGTCCGCGTAGCGCACGGTCAGCCGTCCGACCGCGATCGGCGGTCGCCCGCGGAAGACGAACAGGAACGCCCGCTGGTCCGGCGCCCGCAGCGCGCGCCGGACGGGCGCGCCCCCGACCTCGAGGGTGACCTCGACCGCACCCGGCCCGAGCGCCCCCACGAGCACGGTGCGCAGGGTGCTCGCCGGGCACGGCTTCAGCCTCGAGAGCTCGCGTCGGCTGGCCGCCAGCTTCCGGCGCAGCAGCCGCGCCTCCGCCTCGTCTCCACGCGCCTTCGCCTGCGCCAGCTTGCGGCGCCCCACGACGATGGACCCCCGCACGACACGGTCGCGATCGGGCGGCGCGCAGCCCGTCGAGGCGCTCAGCGCGCTGGTGGTGACGATCTCCGGGCTGCCGACGAACGCTACGTGCCCGCCCGACGTCGAGCCCGCGCATCCGTTGCCCTCGAGCGGCAGCGCGTGCGCGAGCCCGTCGTCCCCGAAGTCGCCGGCGACGCCGAGCGCCACGAGACGGCCGCCGACGACCCGGCCGACCTGGTAGCAGAGCTGGTCGCGCGCGGTGACCCGGAACACGCGAACGCCCCACGGCGGCCCGCCGCCGGGGTCGGGCTCGCGCACGGCGAGCATCCGCGCCGTCCCGGGCCGGATCGATCCGAGGCGGGTGGACTCCGGCGGGCTGAAGCGCTTCGGCGCGTCCGAGCCGAAGAGCAGCTTCGCAGCGACCGCGACCGCCGCCACGAGCAGCAGCGCGAGCACGGCGATCGCGAGCGTGCGCGCGAGGCGGCGCCGCTGCTCGGCGGCCCGCGCCCGGCGTTCCCGGCGGGCGTCGACGGCCTGCAGCTGCGCCCAGAAGTCGTCGACGATCCGCAGCTCGCTCTGGGGGTTCGCGCTCATACCCAGTCCCCGAGCTCGAAGTCCACGGCGTCACGGTCCAGCACCTTCGCGAGCGTCCGCAGCCCGCGCGACACCCGGGCGCGGGCGGCGTCCTCGTTGACGCCCATGCGCTGCGCGACGTCTTCGTAGGAGAGGCCTTCGACGATCCGCAGCCGCAGCGCCTCCTGCTGGGCGCCCGGGAGATCGGCCATCGCGCGGCCGACCTCGCCGCGGAGCTCCTCGAGCCCCGCAAGCCGGTCCAGCCGCTCGAGGTCGGCATCGGCGAGGTCGGGACGGACGAGCTCGAGCCTCGCCATCGCCCGCTGCTCGACCGCGCCCCGCTTGTAGTAGGTCGCGAGCACCTTCTTCCCGATGCCGAGGACCCAGCCCTCGCGCTCGGCCTGCGAGTCGCCGCGGAACCGCTCGCGGCCGGCGTAAGCGCGGGCCCACGTCTCGGCCCACAGGTCCCGCGCTATCTCGGGATCTGCGGTTCGGCGGGTGAAGAAAACGAGGAGACGCTGAGACATTGAATAGTAGAGAGCCTCGAAGTCCTCGAGCGGCTGCGGTCGTCGTCGAACCGCCAGCCCCCGGAGCCTTCCAGGATCGGTCACGCCCATCAGGTCGCCGATCCGGCGCGCCTGTGACCGAATCCATGCGCCCGGCCCGTAGACACGCGACCGCCGGGGCAGGAGGGATCCGCTGGGTGTCAGCGCGGCCACGCGGGGATTCTCGCGCGTGCGGGCGCCTCGCGCGTGCTCAGGGGCGTCTGATCAAGACGCCGACCAGTCCACGGCGCGGACCGGCAGCGAGAGCAGCGCCTGCCAGGTGGCGGCGTCGGTGACGCCGGTGGCCGGCAGGGCCTTCGAGGTCTGGAACGCCTTGATCGCCTGATCGGTCAACGGACCGAAATCGCCGTCGATCGGCACGGCGGGATCGAACGAGGCGATGTGCTGCTGCAGCCAGACGACCGGGTCGCCCTTGCTCTTGAGCTTCAGCGTCGGCCAGCCGGGATCGGGGAGCGGATCGCCGCCGCTCGGCACGGGCTGCCCGAGCGCCGTCCAGGTCGAGGGCGCCGAGGCCTGCCAGCTCCACCACGACAGGCCCGCGGAGCCGTAGCCGGCCCACACCTGGCGGAAGCGCTGGACGTCGGCGTCGGACGGGGCGTCGTAGGACTGGCCGATCGGCGCGATCGGGACGCGGTAGATGCGGTTGTCCATCATCGTGATGGCGCTCGCCTCGTCGACGCTGTCCTTGATCGCCTTCCAGTAGACCTGCGGCATGTTCACCTGGGCACCGCCGGGCCCCAGGAACACCGAGTACGGCACGTTCGTGTGGTAGTGGACGTAGGGGAACGAGGTGAACCCGATCGGGTAGCCCTCCCCCACGCCGGCGCGCAGCGCGTTCATGTACGTCTGCGCCTGCGCGTAGCGGTTCGCGTACTCGGTCTCGGCGTCGATCACGAAGCAGTCGGCGCCCCGCTGGATGCCGGCGATCGCCGCCGCGGCCTCCTCCTCGGGGTGCTTGCCGAGCACGTACTGCCAGGCGCAGACGCGCAGGCCCTGGGCCTTGAGCCCGGCGATCAGCGCGGAGCTGAACTGGTCGTAGGCGCTCGAGCCGTCGGCGCTCTTGACGAACACGGTCTCGATGCCCGCCGCCTTGGCGCGCGCGCCGATCGCCGCGGGATCGCCGGCCTCGCTCTTGGAGACCGTCCAGATCCACATGCCGTCGTCGCGGAACACGTCGGGGATCTCGCCCGGCGCGACCGACTTCGGCAGCGTCCTGGGGATCACGACCTTGGCTTGGACCTGGATGTGGCGGACGTTGGAGCGACGCCCGGCGCGGTCGCGCACGGTGACGGCGATCTGCCCCGGCCGCGTGCCCGCGGGGACGCGCACGATCCAGCCGGCCTTCTTCTTGGCCAGCGTGGTCGCGAGCGCGCCGGTCTCCCAGCGGAACGAGACGCGCATGCCGCGGAAGAGCTGGCGGCCCTTGATCTGCAGCTGCCCGCCGACGGTCACCCGGACCTGCGCGCGGCAGCCCTTGGCCGTCGCGGGGACGCAGCGCAGCGCGGTGACCACCGGCTTCCTGGAGGCCGCCTCGGCCGCGCCGGGCGCGGTCGCGAGGGCCAGCGCGGCAAGCGCCGGCGCGATGGCGAAGAAGGTCTGGACACGCAACGTCATCGAAGAGGGAACTCGGCGGCACGGCCCGAGTTCCGGTCTTCGAGACTACCCACCGGCCTCCCTCCGGCCGGCGCGTGCAAGATGTCAGCCGGCCGACCGCACGACCGTCCGCAGCAGCACCGTGTCGTCCTTGTCCACGCGCCGCCGAAGCCCGCCGTGGTCCAGCCCGATCAGCGCCCGAGCGTGCTGACGAACCTCCGCGCCCGCGGCTCGAGCTCGGCGAGCAGCGTGCGCACCTCGGCGAGCCCGGCGCGGACCTCGGGATCGCCGACCTCGATCGGCAGCATCGAGTCCTGGAGGATCGAGAGGTGCTCGTCGGCGTCGAGGACCGCGTCGACGGCGCCGTCGAGGAACCCCTTCGCCCCGTGCGACGGCGCCCCGCGCCCGGCCGGCTCGAAGACGCGCGTCTGCAGCCCGTGCCGCGCCGCGAACTCCGAGTGCGTGCGCTTCGCGCGGCCGTAGGCGCTCTGCACCGGGCGGAAGAGCTGCTCCTCCAGGCGGTCCGCGGTCGTCTCGTCGAGCAGCTCGTACGCGTCCCCCAGCATCGCGAGCGCGACGCCGATCTCGTCGATCGCGCCGGCGACCGTGTCGAGGAGCTGCTGACGTCCGTCGGAGGCCGCGTAGGACATGTGCGCACGGTACTGCGACGATGCCGTCCATGGACCTCGAGCTGACCGGCAAGATCGCAGTCGTCACCGGAGCGAGCCGCGGCATCGGCCTGGCCACCGCGCGGGCCCTCGCGGCCGAGGGGGCGCTCGTCGTCGCCGGAGCGCGGACCGTGACGCCCGAGCTGGCCGCGATCGACGGCGTGCTGCCGGTGGCGCTGGACCTCGCGACGGCCGACGGCCCGGCGCGCCTGGTCGACGCCGCGGTCGAGGCCCACGGCGGCGTCGACCTGCTCGTCAGCAACCTCGGCGGCGCCAAGGTGCGCCTCGACGGCGTGCTCGCCGTGCCCGACGAGGACTGGGCGCGCACGTTCGACCTCAACGTGATGAGCGCCGTCCGCTCGTGCCGCGCCGCGGTGCCGCTGATGGTGGAGCGCGGCGGCGGCTCGGTCGCGGTCGTCTCGAGCGTGAACTCGTTCCTGTTCGACCCCGCCGTCGTCGACTACGCCGCCGCGAAGGCGGCGCTCACCAACTTCTGCTCCTCGCTGGCCAAGGAGTACGCCGGCCGAGGCGTGCGCGTCAACGTCGTCTCCCCCGGCCCGACCGCGACCGCCCTGTGGCTCGGCGGCAGCGGCGTCGCCGAGCAGATCGCGGCGCGCGGCGGGGCGTCCGCCGAGGAGGTCGCCGCCCAGGCCGCCGCCGGGATCCCGCTCGGCCGCTTCAGCACGCCCGAGGAGGTCGGCGCCGCGCTGACCTTCCTGCTCTCCGCCCGCTCGGGCGCGACGACCGGCGGGAACCTGCGGATCGACGGCGGGATGACGCCGACGACCTAGAGGATCAGCTTGCGCTCCATGAAGTGGATCGCCAGCCGCCACGAGAGCAGCGCGAAGCCGACGAGGAACGCGAGGTGGCCGACGTCGGCCCAGCCCACGAACCCGAAGACCGCGTGGCGCACGAGCTGCACGCAGTGGAACAGCGGGTTGACGTTGCCGGCGACCTGCGCCCACTCCGGCAGCTGGTCGAGCGGGAAGAACGTGCCGGCGACGAGGAACATCGGCGTCAGCAGCCCGCTCTGCCAGTAGGAGAAGCTCTCGATCGCCTTCGCCTTCGCGGCGATGAAGATCCCGAAGCACGCCCAGCCGTAGCCCGCGAGCGCGGCGATGAACGGCACGAGCAGCATCCCCCAGCTGGGGTCGAGCCCGAAGACCATCGCGACGAGCATCGGCACGCAGCCGTAGATCCCGGTGCGCAGGCCGATCCACAGCGCCTCGGCGGTGACGAGCTCCTCGACGTCGACGGGCGCGGCGAGGATCGCGTCGTAGGTGTGCTGGAACGCGTACTTGACGTAGGTCGAGTACATCGCCGGGAACGCGCCCGAGAACAGCACGGTCGTCGCGACGATGCCGGTCCCGACGAAGTCGATGTAGTCGTAGCCGGCCACGCGGCTGACGAGCGAGCCGAACCCGAAGCCGAAGGCGAGCAGGTAGATCGTCGGGTCGACGGTCGAGGAGAACGTCGACGAGCGCCAGAACGACGAGAAGTTGACGACCTCGCGGACCATCACGCCGCAGGGCGGCGCCCTCGAGGCGGCCGAGACGGCGCTGGGCGCGGGCGGCACCGGAGGCCACTACGCGATCTCCTCGCCGGTCAGCAGGACGAAGACGTCCTCGAGGTTGGTGACGCGGCGCTCGCCGTCGAGGTCGGTGTCGCCGTTGGCGTGCAGGATCGAGACCGAGGTGCCGGTGCGGCGCGTGCTCCAGCCGCGCTCGCGGGCGATGCCCTCGACCTCGCCGAGCCGCGTCGGCGAGCCGTAGACCTCGAGCGCCGAGCCGCCGGCGTGCTCGGCGATCAGCTCGCGCGGCGAGCCGACGGCGACGGCCTTGCCGTGCGAGACGATGCTCACCTGGTCGCAGAGGCGCTCGGCCTCCTCGATGTAGTGCGTGCTCATCAGGATCGAGACGCCCTCCGAGCGCAGCCGGTCGATCAGCGCCCACAGCTCCTGGCGGACCTGCGGGTCGAGCCCGACGGTCGGCTCGTCGAGCAGCAGCAGCCGCGGCCGGTGCAGCAGGGCGCGCGCGATCAGCAGCCGGCGGCGCATGCCGCCGCTGAGCTCGTCGACCTTCGAGCCGCGGCGCTCGGTGAGGTTGGCGATGTCGAGCGTGCGGTCGATCGCCGCCTTGCGCTCGCCGCCGCCGACCCGGTAGAGGTGCGAGAAGACGAGCAGGTTCTGCTCGACGGTCAGCGAGACGTCGAGGTTGTCCTGCTGCGGGACCACGCCCATCTGCGCCCGCGCCTGCTTCGAGTCGCCGGGAAGCGCGTAGCCGAGCACCTCGAGCTCGCCCTCGTCGGCGATCACCTGCGCCGTGAGCATCTTCATCGTGGTCGACTTGCCGGCTCCGTTGGGGCCGAGCAGGCCGACGCACGTCCCGTAGGGGACGTCGAGGTCGAGGCCGTCGACGGCGGTCAGCGCACCGAACCGCTTGACGATGCCCCGCAGCCGGATCGCGGCGGAGTCCACGGCGTCCACTATGCCTGCATCAGGCGCCCGAGTACGCGGGCTCGGGCGCGCCGGCCTCGGCGCCGGCCTCCGCGGGGTCGGCGGCCATCTCGTGTCCGCCCGCGGGCATCTCGGGGTCCTTGAGCATCCCGATCGCCAGCGCGATCCCGGACACCACCAGCGCGGCGCCGATGAGGTACGCCAGGTGGTAGCCGGAGTTCAGCGCCGCGTCCCCGGACACGCCCGGGCCGCGCACCGCCTCGGTGCGCGAGCCGGCGACCGTCGCGAGCACGGCGAGGCCGATCGCGCCGCCGACCTGGACGGACGTGTTGACGAGCCCGGACGCGAGCCCGGAGTCCTCCGGCGTCGCACCCGACATCGCCAGCATCATCAGCGCCGGGAAGGCGAGGCCGGCGCCGAGGCCGAGGAGCACCATCACCGGGAAGACGTCGATCCAGTAGTTCGCGTCGACCGGGGAGCGCGCGAGCCACAGCAGGCCGAGCACCATCGCGACCAGGCTCGGGATCAGCGTCCGCCGCGGGCCGAAGCGCATGATCAGGCGGTTCGAGACGCGCAGCGACATGTACCCCATGACGACGCACGACGGCAGGAACGCGAAGCCGACGCCGAGCGGGCTGTAGTCGAGGATGCCGCCCAGGTACAGCGCCCCGAGGAAGAAGATCCCGAACATCCCGACGACCACGAGCGCCTGGATGATGTTCGAGCCGACGACGTTGCGCGAGTGGAACAGGCGCGGCGGCATCAGCGGGTTCTCGATCCGGCGCTGCCGCTGGATGAACGCGGCGAGCAGGACGCCGGAGACGGCGGCCAGGATCAGCGTCCGCGCCGAGACCCAGCCGTGCTCCTCGATCCCGAGGACGGTGAAGACGCCGAGCATCAGCGACGCGGTGATGAGCACGGCGCCCGGGGTGTCGGCGCCCTTGTCGAGCCCGATGCCCGGCTTGGAGTCGACGAGACGCAGCGCCGCGGCGCCGACGCCGACGCCGATCGGCAGGTTGATGAGGAAGATCCAGTGCCAGCTGATCAGGTCGGTCAGCACGCCGCCCAGGAGCAGGCCGATCGAGCCGCCCGCGGACGCGACGAAGCCGAAGACGCCGATCGCCTTCGCCTGCTCGCGCGGCTCCGGGAACATCGTCACGATCATCCCGAGGATCACGGCCGAGGTGAGGGCGCCGCCGACGCCCTGGATGAAGCGCGCGCCGATCAGCACCTCCTGGGTCGGCGAGGCCGCGCACAGCAGCGACGCGCCGGTGAAGCCCGTGAGGCCGATCATGAACAGCTTGCGCTGGCCGATCAGGTCGCCGACCCGGCCCGCGAGGAGCAGCAGGCCGCCGAAGGCGATCATGTAGGCGTTGATGACCCAGGCGAGGTTGCTCTGGGAGAAGTCCAGGTCCTCCTGGATGGTGGGCAGCGCTACGTTCACCACCGTGCCGTCCAGCACGATCATCAGCATGCCCGTGCAGAGCACGTAGAGGGCCAGCCAGCGGCGGCGGTCGTCGGTCGTCGTGGAGTCGGTCGTGTGGGACATCGCCGGGAGTTGTAGCACATGATTGGAATTTCCAACTGTCAGGACGGAAACTCCAACTGACGACTGGTATGGTTACCCGCGATGACCAAGAGGCGCACCTACGGCGACGCGTGCGGGATCGCCCGCGCGCTCGACGTCGTCGGCGAGCGGTGGGCCCTGATGGTCGTGCGCGAGCTGCTGCTCGGGCCCAAGCGCTTCACCGACGTCCGCGCCGGCCTCCCGGGCATCAGCCCCGACGTGCTCGCCCAGCGCCTGCGCGAGCTCGAGGACGCCGGCGTCGTGGCGCGCCGCACGCTCCCTCCCCCGGCCGCCTCGCACGTCTACGAGCTCACCGCCAGCGGCCTCGCGCTCGAGCCGGCGATCACCGAGCTCGGCCGCTGGGGCGGCGGCAACGCGCCGCCGCCGGGCGACGACATGACGATGAGCTTCGACTCGCACATCCTGTCGCTGCGCACGCTCTTCACCCCCGCGCTCGCCGAGGGGTTCGACGTCCACGTCGACCTCCATCTCGGCGACCAGCGCTTCCGCGCCGAGGTCGTCGACGGCGCGTTCACGATCGAGCACGGCGAGTGCGACGTCCCCGACGCGACGATCGTCACCGACGCCGGGACGCTGATCGACATCGCCCACGGCCGGCTGAAGCTCGCCGCGGCCAAGCGCGCCGGGACGATCGCGATCGCGGGCGACAAGCAGGCCGCCGCGCGCTTCCTGGGGCTGTTCCCGCTGCCTGCGCCCGCCGCGGCGCCGGCGCCCCTCGCCGTCTGACCTAGCTCCCGAGCAGCGCCCGCAGCCAGCGGTCCACCGCGGCCCCGATCGGTCCGGGGTTCGAGCGCAGCCCGTGGTCGCCCGGCACCACCACGACCTCGCGGCTCGCCGCCGCCGGCGGGATCCCGAAGCGGTCGCGCGCACCCTGGACGACGAGCGTGGGCACGGTCGCCAGCTCGAGCTCCGGGAGCCGGCTCTCGGGCACCTTGGCACTCCCCGCACGCGGCGGCGGGAGCAGCGGGAACGCGAGGCAGAGGACGCCGGTCGCGTCGAGGGCGGTCGCCGTCCGGCACGCCACGCGCGCGCCGCTCGAGCGCCCGCCGGCGAGCAGCGGGAGCCGCTTCAGCTCGTGCGCGCGGAGGTGCGCGGCGACCGCGATCCACGCCGCGTCGAGCTGGGCCGCGGGCGCCGCGTTCCGGCGCCCGGCCACCCGGTAGGGCTGCTCGACGACCGCGACGCTGACCCCCGCGGCGACCGCCGTGGCCGTCGCCGCGACGAGGTCCGGCGCCGCCACGCCCCCGCCCGCGCCGTGGCCCAGCAGCAGCGCCGCGCGCGGTCGCTTCGCGGCGTGCAGGTGGGCCCGTGCCGGCCCGTGCGGCGTCTCGATCTCGATCATCGGAGGCGGATCTTCCCAGCCGCTCTAGAGTCGGGGTGACGATGAGCGACACGACGCCCCCGGGCCACGACGGCGGCGCGAGCCCGGAGAACCTGGCGCTCACCGTGGGATGCACGTTCGGGCTCGAGTCCGTCCAACCCGCGAGCGCGATCGTCCAGGTCGCGCCGCGCCTCGATCCCGGCCTCTCGATCGTCTCCGAGCGCTGGGACACGAGCGCTCCCCACCACAGCTACCTCGACCGGTACGGCAACCGCTGCGAGCGCTTCGCGCTCGCGACCGGCGCGTCGAGCATCACCTACGAGGCACGGGTCGTGCTCGCGCATCCGGACGACCGGATCGAGCCGAGCACGCCCGAGACCCCGGTCGGCGCGCTGCCCGACGAGGTCCTGGGCTTCGTCATGCCGAGCCGCTTCTGCCTGCCCGACGAGCTCGGGCACGAGGCGTGGCAGCGCTTCGGCGGCCTGGAACCCGGCTGGAGCCGCGTCCAGGCGATCGTCGACTACGTCCACGGCCACCTGGAGTTCGTGCCCGGCGCGTCGAACCCGTGGACCACGGCCGCCGACGTCAACCGCGCCGGCCAGGGCGTCTGCCGCGACTTCGCCCATCTCGCGATCACGTTCTGCCGGGCGCTGAACATCCCGGCCCGCTACGTCTTCGGGTACATCCCCGAGATCGGCCTCGCCGTGCCGCACGAGATCATGGACTTCGCCGCCTGGTTCGAGGTCTACCTCGACGGCCGCTGGCACACGTTCGACGCGCGCAACAACATGCCGCGGATCGGGCGCGTGGTCGTCGGCCGGGGGCGCGACGCGGTCGACGTCGCGCTCATCACGTCGTTCGGCCCGCTCACGCTCACCGGGTTCGAGGTGCGCGCCGACCGGACGACCTAGGTGTCGCCCGAGCCGACCCCGATCTTCCGTGCGCCGATGCGAGCGCGGGCGCTCGACGTGCCGGCCGGAGTCGGTGCCGAGCACGGCGTCGAGCGCGGGCTGGTCGGGATCGGGGACGCGCTCGGCGCGGTACCGCGGACGCTCGACGAGGCCGTCCGCGCGGCGACCGAGGCCCACGGCGAGAAGGCCGGCCGGATGCTGCGCCGCTTCGCGGAGCTCCCGGACGGCGTCTTCGTCTGGACCCGTGACACGGCCGGCTGGTACCGCCTCGGCCGCGTCGCCGGGCCGTGGCGCTACGACGGCTCGGCCGCCGCGCGCGCGGTGGGCATCCACCACGTGCGGCCGGCGACGTGGCTCGAGCGGGCGTTCGGCGAGGACGAGGTCCCGGCGGCGGTCGCGGCCACCTTCGCCCGCGGCGGGCGCAACCTGCAGCGCACGCACGACGCGGGCGCCGAGCGGCGGACCGCCGAGCTGTGGGCGGGCGGGTCGGCGCCGTAGGGTCGGTGGTCGTGCCCGACGGCGAGATCGCGATCGACGATCCGCGGGCCGGCGACGTCCGCCGGCTCCTGGAGCGCCACCTCGCGTTCGCCAACCTCCACAGCCCGCCGGAGGACGTCCACGCGCTCGACGTCGAGGGGCTCGTCGACCCCGCGGTGACGTTCTTCGGGTACCGCGTCGCGGGAGAGCTCCTCGCGGTCGGCGCGCTCAAGCGGCTCGACGCGCGCCACGCGGAGCTGAAGTCGATGCACACCGCCGAGGAGGCCCGCGGCCGCGGGATCGGCCGAGCGATGGTCGAGCACCTGCTCCGGGTCGCCCGCGAGCGCGGCTACGCGCGGGCCAGCCTCGAGACCGGCTCGATGGCCGCGTTCGCGCCGGCGCGCGCGCTCTACGCGCGCGTCGGCTTCGTCCCGTGCGCGCCGTTCGGCGACTACTCGCCGAGCCGGAACAGCACGTGCATGACGCTCGAGCTTCAGGCGGGCGACACCCCCGGAGTTGCGGACGCAACCTGACCTCGATCGCTGCCACCATCCCGCCCATGACCCTCATCACCAAGCTGGACTTCGTCGGCGTCCCCTCGCAGGACGCGGAGCGCTCGCGCGTCTTCTACGGCGAGACGCTGGGGCTGCGCGCCGACGACCGCGCGCAGTTCGAGTTCTGGGCGGGCGACACCTGCCTCGGGATCTGGGAGCCCGAGAAGCAGGGCAGGCCGTTCGCGCCCCAGAAGAACGCCCACCTCGCGCTGCACGTCGAGGACGTCGCCGCGGCCCGCGCCGAGCTCGAGGCCAAGGGCGTCGAGTTCGCCGGCGACACCTTCGACACCGGCGTCTGCCACATGGCGTTCTTCACCGACCCCGACGGCAACGACCTGATGCTCCACAACCGGTACTCACCGCGGCCCGACTGAGCGCGCGGCTGGATCGCTACTCGGGCGCGACGGTCCCGTCGCGGTACGTCGGCGCGTCCGGGTTGTAGCCGGGCGCGAGGGCGAACCGACCCTCCTCGGGCTCGGCGCTGATGACCTGGGCGACGTCGAACGCCCGCCACCCCGGCAGCGTGCGCGCGGTCGACGTGTACCCATCGACCTGGTAGACGTCGACGTAGGTCGCGCCCGCCGCCGTCAGGTACAGCGCGTGGGGATGCACCGTCCGCAGCCCCTGCCCGGGATAGCGGTACTCGAGCGCGAGCGGCCGACGCTCGCGGATCGCAAGCCGGATGACCTCCTCCGTGCTCGATGGCATGCGGGTGACGGTATCGGGGCGCGGCCGAGAACGAGAGAAGCCGCCTGGCGGCGGCTTCTCGGGTGCAGTGGAGACGGTGGGAATCGAACCCACGTCCGCGGTCGCGTGAAATTGGCGTCTACGAGCGTATCCGGCGATCTGTGTCTCGCCCTTCGCTCGCTACGCCGGCGAGGTTGCGAAGGGCATGCCTATCTGGTTGGACGTCCCCTGGGTCGGCGGAGGTGTTCCTTCCCTGGGCAAGCCGGCATATTGACCCCGTTCGCTCCCCGCGGCCGGCAGGCGGGGAAACTGGGGCACCTCTCACTCGTCTAGTTCAGAACTAAGCGGCGAGAGCCATCTCGTGCGTGTTCGCACTTGTTTTTTGCCAGGTGTTTTACGAGGCCCCCTGGCACCTCGGCTCGCAACCAACCCCACGGAATCGACCACGTCGAAGCCTGTCGTCCCCGGGGTTGCTTGTTTGGTCCTTCACAGTCTACCCGCGGTGTGGGTGCCGATCGCCACTCCGCCGGCGCCCCGCACGGCGTGCCAGACGCGGCCGGTGCCGTGGACCGCGACGGCGCGGCCCGCGTCGAGCTCGAGGGTCGTGTGCTCGTCGATCCCCCAGCCCTCGCCGCGCGTCGCGTGGACGAGCCGGCCGAACGTGCCCCACTGCGCGCAGTGGACGTCGACCACCGCCTCGAGCAGGCCGAGGCCGCCGCGCAGCTCGAGCTCGTCGAGGTCCTCCCCCGCGCCCTCGTCGCAGACCTGGATCCCGCCGGCCCGCCAGCCGCCGACGAGCGCGGTCCGGGGCGCGATCTGCGCGCCCGCGCTGAAGCCGGCGTACACCGCGTCGGAGGGGAGCCAGCTCGGGTCGGCGCAGAGCGCCTCCTGGTACTCGGGCGTGAAGCCGCCGGCGACGTAGACGCCCGCGACGCCCGCGAGCGAGCCGGGACCGCGGCCGGGAGCGACGAGCCTCGGCGCCGCGCGCAGGCCGACGCCCTCGAGGTTGGCGATCCAGCGCTCGACGTCCGTGTCGTCGCCCTCGTCGAGCACGAGCAATGCGACCACATCGTCTCCCCGCGCTCGGACGGCATCCGCGAACGGCGCGTGGCTCGCGCGAACGCCCTCCGGATCGCGACCGCCACCGACGAGGAACGCGCGCATGCGCCGCAGGCTAGAGCGCGTTCGACAGGATCCAGCAGAAGACGGTGCCGACGACGCACCCGAGCGCGACGCCGACGGGTCCGGCCCACGCCGGTGCCACGAAGGGAACGGTGCGGCGGGGCGACGCTTCGGCGGACATGACGCGCCATTACCCGGATTGGCGACGGCGCAGTCGCCCCGGTGCTGCTACTCGGCGCTCCCGGACTCCTCGGCGGGCGCGGCGTCCGGCTCCGGCGCGGCTTCGGCCTCCGGCGCGGGGTCCGGCTCCGGCGCGGCCTCCGCCTCCGGCGCGGGATCCGGCTCCGTCGTCGGCGCGGTGTCCGCTTCTGGCGCGGGCGCGGTGTCCGCTTCCGGCGCAGCCTCGGCCTCAGCCTCCGGCGCAGGGTCCGGCTCGGGCGTCTCCGGCTCCGGCGCGGCCTCGGCTTCCACCTCGGGCGCGGCCTCGGGCTCCGGCGCAGTCTCGACCTCGGGCGCGACCTCGGCCTCCGGCGCGGGATCCGGCTCCGGCGCGGCCTCGACGGCGGGCGCCTCGGGCTCCGGGGTCGCGACGACCTCCGGCGCGGGCGCTTCGGCCTCCGGCTCCGGGTCGGGCTCGGCCGCGGTGAAGTTCTCGAAGCCCGGGATGACGATCTTCGCGCCGACGCGGCCGCCGAACCCGTGCTTGGCCATGTCCTCGCGGGACGCGCGGCCCTCGCGGTTGCCGCGATCGTCGCGCCCGCCACGGCCGCCGGGGCCGCCACGACCACCGGGACCGTCGCCGCGGCCGGGGCCGCCACGGCCGGGACCGCCGCTGCGCCCGCCGGGACCGCCGGGGCCGCCACGACCACCGCCGCGCTGCGGGCGCTCGTCGGGCACCTTGGTCTTGATCTCGCGCACGGGCGTCGCCGCGAGCCGCACCCAGGCGGCGAAGATCGGATCGCCCGGCTTGAGCCCCTGAGCGGCCTCGCAGCAGACGGCCGCCCACTTCATCGGCTTGCCGGCCTCGTCGCGCTTCGGCGCGAGCGCCTCGCGGATCACGTTGGGACCACCGACGCGCTCGATCGACGCGGTGAGCCGGGCCTGGTCGCGCGCGGTGCGCTGCGGCGGCCCCTCGGCGGCAGCGGCAGGCGCTTCCTCCGCGGCCGGTTCGGCGTCGGCGGGAGCCTCGGCCTCGGCGGGCGGATCGGGCTGCGGAGCCTCCTCGGCGGCGGGCTCCTCGGCGGCCGGAGCCTCCTCGGAAGCGGGGGCCTCGGAGACCGGCGCCTCGGCGACGGCAACCTCGGCCTCCACGTCGACCGGCGTCTCCTCGACCTCGCCCGTAGGCGCCTCGGAGGCATCGCCCTGCGGCGCCGTCTCCTCGGTCTTCGGGCCGGGACGGCCACCACTGCGCAGCTCGGTCAGGCGAGCGAAGAACACGCGCCGATGGCGCTCGGCCGCGGTCGGCCGGCGGCGGCGGCGCGGCTTCTCGGGCGGCTTGCCTCCGGGCTTGCCGGGCCGCGGCGGGCGCGGTCCACCGGCGGGCGGAGCGGGAGGCGGCGGAGCATCGGCGGGTAGCGCGGGCGGAGCGTCCGGCCCGGGCGCGGGCGGGGCGGGCTCATCGCCCTCCGGAACCGGCGGAGCGTCGGCGGGCGGCGGCGGGGCGGGCGCATCGCCCTCCGGCGCGGGCGGTGGGGGCGGCGGCGCATCCGCGGGAGGAGCGGGCGGTGCCGGCGCCTCCTCTGCGGGCGCGGACGGAGCTTCGGCGGCCGGCGACTCGGGTGCCGCCTCAGACGCGGACGGAGCTTCGGCGGGCGACGGCGTCTCCGCGGCGGGCGCCGGATCGGCGACGGGCTCCGGTGCCACAGGCGCGGGCTCCGCGGCGGGCGCGGGCGGCTCCGGTGCGACGGCCGCCGGCTCCGCGGCGGGCGCGGGCGGCTCCGATGCGGCGGGCGCGGCCTCCGCCTCGGCCGGCGGGTCCGGCGACGGTGCGGCTTCGGGCGCCTGCGGCTGCTCCGAGGAGACCTCCGGTGCGTCGGCGGGCTTCGGCTCGTCGGCCGCTGTGGTGTCCTCGGATTCGCTCACAGGTGACTATCTGTCGAAGGAAACGCCGGGACCCTGGCCGGGGTCGTCGTCACCCTCTTCGGGATCCCGGACGACCTCGGTCACGTCCACTTGGTCAGGCTCACCGTACTGGGCCGTCGCGCTGCGCGCATCCTGATCGCGTGGCGCGGCGGCGGCATCGCCCGGGTCGGCGTCGTCGAGCGCCTTCTCGACGTCGGCGGCCGCGTCGTCGTCGACGTCGGTTCCCGGGTCGTCGAGATCGAAGCCGTCGGTGGTCCGGTCGGCGTCGGGAGCACCGGCGATGTTGTCGACGAGCTGACCCTCGGCGAGCTCGAAGCCCTCCGCCACGCCACCGCCCGCCTCCTCGACCGCGGCGAACGCGGGATCGCCGCTGTGCTGGTCGTCGTCGACGCTCGGCGGCCCGTCCGGATCGCGCGCGCCGCCGCCGATCGCCGCGGCCTCCGCCGCCGCCCGCTCGGTCTCGTTGTCGGCGAGGTCCCCGGCGGCCTTCCCGCCCACGGCGCCCTCCGGCGCGTGCCCCTCGGGATCGACGGTCGTGTAGTCGGCCTCGTCGTCGCCGTACGGCCGGTCAAGAGATTCCATACGAGGCCACCTACCCGTCAGACGAGCAGGATCACCGCGACCGTCACGCCGTAGCCGATCACCACCCACCGCAGCACCCGCTCGTCGAAGCGCCGCGCCACCCCGACGCCGAAGTGCCCGCCCGCCAGGCTCGCGACCGCCATCGCCCCCGCCGGCCCCCACGCGACCGGCCCGAACACCGCCACCACCAGCGCCGTCAGGACCGCGACCACCAGCGACAGCAGCCCCTTCAGCGCGTTGAGTCGATGGAGGTCGTCGGGCAGGAACGCGCCGAGCAGCGCCAGCAGCATGATCCCGAGCCCGGCGCCGAAGTAGCCGCCGTACACGCCACCGAGGAAGACCAGCGCCCAGAGCACGCCAGGCGCGTGCCGCGCGCCCCGCGCCCGCACGTACGGGCGCGCGGCCAATGCGGCCACCGCCACCAGGATCAGCCACGGCGCCAGCGAGCGGAACAGCGACTCCGGGCCGAGCAGCAGCAGCGCCGCTCCCACGACGGCTCCCCCACCGCTGAACGCGCCCAGCACCCGCACGCGCCCCGCCTGCCCTTCGAGCTCGCGCCGGTACGCGACCGACCCGCCCGCGTACCCCGGCAGCACCGCGATCGAGTTCGTCACGTTCGCCGGCACGGCGCCGTACCCGACGGCGAGCAGCGCCGGGAACGAGACCAGCGACCCGCCGCCCGCGACGGCGTTGATCGCGCCGGCGACGAAGCCGGCGGCGACGAGCAGCACCCATTCGAGTCCGTCCACCACGAGGCGATGCAGTTTCCCTGCTGACGGCCTCGGGTACCCGGTCCAGCAGCGATTGTGCGCAGGTCAGCCTGATCTGTTGCAACACTGCAGGGGTGTCCATCGATACCGCGCTGCAGGACGTCACCTGGGATCTCGAGCACCTCGTCGACGGTGAGGGACCCGCCGGGGTCGACCGCCTCCTCGACGAAGCCGCCACCCGCGCCGACGCGTTCGCCGCCGCCCACGCGGGCAAGGTCGCCGAGCTCGACGGCCCCGGACTGGTCGCCGCGATGGACGAGCTCGCCGAGATCTACGAGCTCGCCGGGCGCGCCGGCAACTACGCCGCGCTGCGGTTCTCGGCCGACACCGCCGACCCCGTCAACGGCGCGCTCATGCAGAAGGCCGAGGAGCGCGGCACCGGGATCGAGACCACGCTGCTGTTCTTCGACCTCGAGTGGGCGGCGATCGACGACGCGGTCGCCGACGCCCTGATCGCGGCCGACGGGCTCGACCGCTTCCGCCACCACCTCGCCAACCTCCGCGCCTACCGTCCGCACCTGCTCAGCGAGCCCGAGGAGAAGATCCTCACCGAGAAGAACATCAGCGGCCGCAGCGCATGGGCCCGGCTGTTCTCCGAGCACATGTCGGCGATCGAGGTCGAGTTCCCGGGCGAGGACGAGCGGGTCGCGATGGAGGTCGCGCTGAGCCGCCTGCAGTCGCCCGACCGCGAGGTCCGCCGCGCCGCCCAGGAGGCGGCCACGCAGGCGCTCCAGCCCGGCCTGCGCACCCGCGCGTTCATCTTCAACACGCTCCTGCACGACAAGGCCGTCGACGACCGGCTGCGGAAGTTCCCGACGTGGCTGTCGAGCCGCAACCTCTCCAACGAAGCCAGCGACGAGTCGGTGCAGGCGCTCGTCGCGGCGGTGAAGTCCAACTACGACATCCCGCAGCGCTGGTACCGCGTCAAGGCCGGACTGCTCGGCCTCGACAAGCTCGCGGACTTCGACCGCGTCGCCCCCGTCGTCACCGACGACGAGGAGGAGTACGGCTGGGACGCGGCCCGCGACCTCGTCCTCGACGCCTACCACTCGTTCTCCCCCGAGCTCGGCGACGTCGCGCAGCGGTTCTTCGACGACGACAGGATCGACGCCCCGGTGCGCCCCGGCAAGCGCGGCGGCGCGTTCTGCGCCTACACGGTCCCCTCCGTCCACCCGTACGTGCTCCTGAACTACACGTCGCGCCGCCGCGACGTGCTGACGCTCGCGCACGAGCTCGGCCACGGCGTCCACGCGGCGCTCGCGCGGCCGCGCGGCCCGATGGAGATGTCGACGCCGCTGACGCTGGCGGAGACCGCGAGCGTCTTCGGCGAGACGATCGTCTTCGGCCGCCTGCTCGACCAGGCGCCGACCCCGGCCTCGCGCCTGAGCCTGCTGGCCGAGTCGCTGGAGGGCTCGATCGCGACCGTCTTCCGGCAGGTCGCGATGAACCAGTTCGAGGACGGCGTCCACACCGCACGCCGCTCCGAGGGCGAGCTCGGCGTCGAGCGCCTGAGCGAGCTCTGGATCGCCTCCCAGGAGGACCTGCTCGGCGACGCCGTCGAGCTGACCGAGAACTACCGCTCGTGGTGGTCGTACATCCCGCACTTCATCTCGACGCCGGGCTACGTTTACGCCTACGCGTACGGGCAGCTGCTGGCGCTGTCGGTCTACGCGCGCTACCTCGAGGAGGGCGAGCCCTTCGTGCCGAAGTACATGGAGATGCTCGCCTCGGGCGGCTCGCGCAGCCCCGAGGAGCTCGGGCGGATCGTCGGCATCGACCTCGCCGATCCGGCCTTCTGGGACAACGGCCTGCAGCTGGTGCGCACGCAGCTCGAGGAGGCCGAGGCCGCCGCCGCGCAGGCGACTGCTTAAAGAAGTCGACGCGGCCCCGAGTCGCTCGGGAACCCTCTTCCGGCGCTGCACCCGAGGGCGCTGCAGCCAGTGTCAGGGTGGCGGGCCTTACATCCCTAGGCCTCGCTCTCTGCGGCTCGGAAACCGCGTCTGAAGAGAACTTCTCACCACCCCATGCCGCCGTCAAGAGGCCCTGTGCCATGAACCCGCAAACACCGAGAAAATCGCTTTGGCGGCGGATCGGCGGGGCCCTCACGGCGGCCGGGTTGGCGGCCGTCAAGTTCGGCGCCGCCGCCATCGGCCTGCTGGGGAAGCTGAAGCTGCTGACGACGTCCGGGACGATGCTCGTCTCGATCGCCGCCTACAGCCTCATCTGGGGCTGGAAGTTCGCGGTCGGCTTCGTGGTCCTGCTCCTGATCCACGAGATGGGTCACGTGATCCAGCTGCGCCGCGAGGGCATCGAGGCGAGCGCGCCGGTGTTCATCCCGTTCCTCGGCGCGGTCGTGTGGGCGCGGATGCTCGAGGGCAACGCGCTCGCCGAGGCGCGCGTCGGGCTCGCCGGCCCGATCCTCGGCACGATCGGCGCGGCGCTGTGCGTCCCGATCTACCTGGCGACCGACAACGACCTCTTCCGGGCGCTCGCCTACACGGGGTTCATCCTGAACCTGTTCAACCTCGCGCCGGTCGTGCCGCTCGACGGCGGCCGCGCGATGGCCGCGCTGTCACCGAAGATGTGGTTCGTCGGCTTCGCGATCCTGGTCGCGGTCACGATCGTCCGCCCGAACCCGATCATGATCCTGATCCTGATCTTCGGCGCGCTCGAGACGTGGCGGCGCTGGAAGCAGCTGCGCGAGCACACCGAGGAGCAGCAGGAGTACTACCGGGTGGCGCCGCGGCACCGGTTCGCGGTCGCGGCGGTGTTCGTCGGGCTCGCCGTCGCGCTCGCGATCGGCATCGACCTGACGCACCTGCCGCGCACGCTCGACGACGTCTGAGCCGCGCGCAAGTTCTCGGCGGCACGGCCGACTACCCGGCGCAATGACCGCCGAGGATCACCGGTTCTGGGGATTGCACGCACCGTCCACGTTCGGGCATGCTCGGCGCATCCCCCCGCCCGCCCTCTCCAGCGGCCCGCCGATCCTCGCGCGGATCGCCGCCGTGATCGCTCTCGTGCTCGCGGCCTCGGGCACCTCCGCACAGGCCGCCGGCCCGGCGTCCGGCAGTCAGGTGATCTCCGCCACCGCACAGCCGAGGATCGGGCTCTCCGCGGACCTCGCGGTCAGCCACGCCGCGAGCTCGATCCCCGTGCGCACGTCGACCGAGCGCGTCGGCGACCGCATCGTCGTCACCGTCATCCCCTACGGCTGATCGGGCGGGCCCGGCGGCGGACCCTGGGCCGCGCGCGCCGCGGCGAGCTCGCGCTCGAGCTCGGCACGCCGCCGCCAACCGCGCAGCAGCGCGAGCAGGAGCAGCAGGAGGAGCACTGCCGCACCGACCCCGGCGACCGCCCCTTTGTACCGGTCGAGGAACGACCTCCCCGCGGTGACGCGGAAGCCCTCGGTCCGGGTGTCGAGCACGCGGCCGCCGTCGCGGAGCACCACCTGCACGCGGTACAGGCCGACCTCCACGCGGCCGACGTCGAGCTCGCGGACGACGTCCCGCTTGGGGCCGAGCCGCTGCGCCGCGGCCGATGTCCGCGCGATCGGCTTCGTGCCGCCGAGGCGCAGCAGGCTCACCGCGAGCGTCCCGGACGCCGGCGCGGTGCCCGTGCTCCGCACGGTGACCTTCACGTGCGCGGGGCCGCCCGGGGTGCCCGACGGCCGCACGTCGCCGAGCTTCAGCGCGGGCGTCGGCAGCAGGTTCGGCCCGGCGAGCGCGAACGGGCGCTCGATCTTCTCGAGCTTCGGGTTGCGGCCGAACCGCATCAGCGCCTGCGCGACGTAGCGCCCCGCCGGCAGCACCTCGGCGAGGTCGACCGGGACCTCGACGGTCGCGCCGGGCAGGATCAGCGGCGCCGCCTTCCAGCGGGTCCGTAGTACGGCGACGCCGCTCGCGTCGTGGATCACGAAGCTCGTCCGCCTGGGCTTCTCGGCGACCTCGCCGAGGTTGCGCACGCCGACGAAGAAGCGGAGCTTGCGCACGCCCGCCTGCGCGCCCCGGAGGCCGACCAGCCGCCCGCGCGAGACGTACGGCCCGGGCCGGCGCAGCCGGTTGACCTGCACGAGCCGCGGGTTGAAGGTGACGCCGCCCGAGGCCGCGCGCCGCGGGATCCCGGAGAACACGACGCCGAGGTAGGCCGCCTTCGCGGCGGGCAGCGTGCCGAGCCAGCGGACCGCGACGGTCCGCTGGTGCCCGGGCTCGAGCGTGAACGCCCGCGGCGCGACGCTCAGCAGCCGCGTCGCCGCCCCGAGCTGATCGGGACGCTCCTGCGTCTGCAGGGTCCCGTCGAGCGACTGGCCGAGGAGCGTCGGGAACACCGTGACCTTCATCGCGTCGCGCGTCGTGTTGGTGATCGTCGCCTGGGGCAGACCGCGCGGAGGCGCCGCGACGACGTCCACGATCGGCGGCCGGATGCCGAGCGAGCCCTTGGTGGACTGCGCGGCCGCGGGGCCGGCGGCGACGCCGGTCGACACGAGCGCCAGCACCGGGAGCCAGGAGCGGGTTCGCATGCGCGGCGCGACGCTACAGGAGGCCTGTCGGCAACGCGGCAGCCCGGCCGAGGCCGGGCTGCGCAGCGTCGTGAATCAACCAGACGGGAATCTAGCTGGCCGCGACGGTGTAGGTGAGCGTCGTCGCGTAGTTGCAGCCCGCGGCGACGGCCTCGTCCCAGCCGACCGCCTGCTTGTAGGCCACGTGCACGGTGTCGAGCAGCGTCGATCCGCTGGCGACGGTGACGTTGGTGCCGCTCACCGCGGTCGCGGACGAGACGCCGGTGCCGCCGAGCAGCACCTCGCTCGTGAACTTCAGCGGCTGTGCGAACGTCGCGACGCTGTCGTCGCAGTTGGCCGCCCCGCCCTTCTGGAGCTGGCCGGCGTTGATGGCGTCCTTGACCTTCAGGACCCAGGCGCCGGTCGGGGCGACGACCGCCACGGGGCTCGGCGTGAAGTCGGTGGTGTAGCCCGGGGTCAGGAACCCGGCCGAGACGACCGTGGCGGGAACCGACAGCGACAGGTCGGAGCTGCCGACGCCGGTGATGATGGAATCGGCGGCCATCGCCGAGGTGGGTACGACGGACATCGCGGCAACGGCGGCTCCCATGGCGAGAAGCCTGCGGTTGGTGCTCATATGACGTCTCCTCCGTGCTGGACTCTTGGGACCGCCCCTCCCCCTGGGCGGTGCTGCGCGCGGTACCCGATGGGCACGCGTCCTGCTCTGACATGGCCATCTATCGGAAAGTGAGTAACCAGACTTGAGTAGGACAAACGTCCAGACGCTCTGCGAGGGCACGCCCGCTCACCCCGGGACGAGCGTGTAGCGCACGGTCAGCGAGTAGCCGCACCCGCGGGCGATCGGCTCGGTCGGGAGGACGCTCTGGGAGAACACGATCTGGAGCGTGTCCGGCGTCGTGCCGTGCGCGAGCACGGGATTTGCCTCGCTCGCCAGGTCGTAGGACGGGCGGTCGACCGTCGTCGTGGGCTGCGTCTCCGTGGTCGCCAGGTGCAGCCGCTGCGCGAGGACCGACACGCCGAGCGTGCACATGGCCGAGCGCAGCATGCGCCCGGCCGTGGCGCCGCCGGCCATGTCGTCGACGTGCAGCGACCAGGCCTCGGATGGAAGGCCGGTCACGACGACGGGTACGGCCGGCGACGCCGAGGTGCGGCCCGGGGCAAGACCGCCCACCGAGGCCGGCGTGACGCTCAGCCCCAGGGCGTGCACAGTGGGCGCCCCTGCGCCCAGCACCCCGAGGACGACGAGCGTGAACGTCACGATCCTCGAGCTTCCGCGCATCGGTCGCGTCAGGCTCGCAGGTGGGGTCGCAGCTCGTCCACCCGCTCGGCGTCGAAGCCCGGGACGCCGGCCAGGTCCTCGAGCTCCTCGAACGGGCCGTGCTCGGCGCGGTGGTCGAGGATCCGCCCGACGGCGACCGGCCCGAGCCCGGGCACCGCGAGGAGCTCCTCACGGGTCGCCGCGTTGAGGTCCAGGGGGCCGTCCGGCGGCGGGGCGCCGTCCGCCGCCGACACGGCCGGCGCCTCCCCCTCGACCTCGCGCAGCCGCCGCACGAGCCGCCGCTGCCGGAGCAGGAGGAAGGCGACCAGCGCCAGCACCAGGACCGCCGCGACCAGACCCAGCACGAGGCCCCGGTGCTCGCGCCACCAGCGCTCGAACTTCCGTGACGCGCTCACCTTCTCGTGCGGCGTGAACTCCGAGACCTCCTCCGCGGGCACTCCCGGCGACTCCTCGTAGGTCGCGACCACGCGGTAGGCAGCCTTCGGCAGGTCGTGGTAGACGACGTCGAACGGCTTGGAGGCCTTCGGCGCGAGCCCCGAGAACGTGAGCCTGCGGGACGCCATCGGCTTCGCCGGCTGCTGCCCGCCGGCCAGGAGCCGGAACAGGTCGACCCGGACCTCAGCGCCGGCGGGCGCCGTGCCGACGCTGCGGACCACACCCCTCGCGTGCGCGTCGCCGCCGATCTCCCCTTCGCCCGCGAAACCGGTCACGGCGACCTTGGGCGACGGCAGCCGGTTCGGGCCGACGAGCGTGAACCGCTTCGCGATCCGCAGGCGCTTGGAGTGGCCGAAGTCGGTCTCGGCGATCGCCGTGTAGTGGCCGGCCGGCAGCACGTCGCGCACCTCGACCCCGTACTCGCGCCGGTAGCCGGGCAGGACGACGTCGCCAGTCCACGCGCGTCGCGCGACGACCTCGCCCGCGGCGTCGCGGATCAGCAGGCGCCCTCCCGTGGGCGAGTCGGCGAGCTCGCCGGTGTTGCGGATCCGCGGGTAGAAGATCAGCGACCGGTGCCCGGCGCTCGGCGACCGCGGCGCGGCGCCCTGCTCGGCACGCAGGAACGTGAACGCACCCGACTCCCGATACCGGCCGGGCAGCCGCAGGAAGTTGACGCTGAGCAGCCGCTGGATCGTGTTCACCTGCTGCCCCGGCTTCGCCTTCGCCTTGCTTTGGAAGATGACGCCGACGAAGGCGGTCCGCTCGTGCTTCGCCAGCCGGTTCCAGTGCAGCGCCACGCTGCGCGCAGACCCCGGGACCATCTCGAAGCGAGCAGGCGTCGCGCCGACGATGCGCTCCGCGGCACGGCGGGCAGCCGCGGTCTCGGAGAACGTGAACTGGCCGGTCATGCCCTGCCCCACGAGCACCGGCGTCACCGAGACCTGGAGCGTCTCCTTCGTCGTGTTCCCGACCATGGTGGGCGCAAGCCCCTGCGCGGGCCGGCCGACGACGTCACGGCGCGCGGGCGAGATCGAGAAGTACTCGGGACGCTCCACGGCTCCCGTCGGGTCGACGGCCCAGACGGCCGAACCGGCGAGCGCCAGCGCGACCATCCTCAGCAGGGGGTTCCTCACGGCATCGCTCCTCGTCGCACTACGGGGTGAGGCCGGCCCGCCCGGGCCGGCCTCACCGGTCTCCCGGGTCCCCTGTCCTCAGGAGAGCGTGAACGTCGTGGTCAGGCTGTAGACGCAGCCGGCCTCCACGACCTCGGTGGGGCGGACCGGCTGGGTGTAGGACGCGTGGAAGAGCGCGCTCGACACCGGCATGTCCGTCGACGAGGCGAACGTCTGGTCGAGCGAGGTCAGATCGCGCAGGGTGCTCGTGATCCGGGGATCCGCGACGATCGGCTCGACTATCAGGCTCAACGGGGCGTCGAGCTCGCGGGTCGAGTGGTCGCAGCCCTCCTCGGCCGCGGCCATGTGACCGTTGGTGTCGGTCTTCGCCGACAGCGTCCATGTCGGAGAGGTCGAGGTCAGCTTGACGAGCGCGCTGGCCGCCGCCGTCTGCGCGGGCAGGAACCCCGCGAGGATCGTGGGCGACGGGACGTCCAGCGCGAGCATGTTCTCGGCCGTGCCGGTGACGAGCTGGCTGTCCGTCTCGTCGGCCAGCGCCGACGATGGTGCCGCGGCGATGGCCGCTGCGACCATCCCGCATACGACCAGTCTGCGGGTGATGTCCATTGACGTCTCCTCCTACGTGGTGGGAATCCTGCGGGCTCTGACAGACCCACGTATCGGGAAGTGGCTACACCAACTTAAGTAGAACAAACGTCCAGGAGACATTCGTGACCGGCGGCAAATCGTGGGTGAACGGCGGTAAGCCGGAGTGTGAACGGTGGTCAACCTCCCGTTTTTCCAGGGCGATTGACGATCTGCTCGCCAAGCCGCCGCGCGCGGCCGACACGATCGTCGCGCGCGCGACGATCGCGAACTGGTCAGCATTCGAACCATCTGGTGGTCAGCGATCGAACAATGGCGTACCAAGATCGGCGGCGGCGCACCGTGGAGCGAGCGGGGGCCGCGGCGACGCGGCGCGGCGCGGCGGGGCGTGCGGTGCGCGGCGGGGCGTGCGGTGCGCGGCGTGGCACGCGGCGGCGTGGCGCGCGGTGGCGGTGTGGCCCCGCGCGGGGGCCCGCGCTCAGCGCTCGAAGTCGCGGACGGCGCGCTGCATGTCGCGCGCCTGCTCGCGGTCGCGGATCGAGTCGCGCTTGTCGAAGCGGTCCTTGCCGCGCCCGAGGGCGATCTCGATCTTCGCGCGGCCGTCCTTGAAGTAGACGCGCGTCGGCACGAGCGTGAACCCGCGCTCCTTCACCTGCGCCGTGATCTTCTCGATCTCGCGCCGGTGCACGAGCAGCTTGCGCGGCCGCTCGGGCTCGTGGTTCTCGCGCGACGCCGGCGCGTACGGCGGGATGTGGACGTTGTGCAGCCAGAGCTCGCCGTCGGTGATCGACGCGTAGCCGTCCTTGATCTGGGCGCCGCCCATCCGCAACGCCTTGACCTCGGTCCCGGCCAGGACCATCCCGCATTCGAGCCGGTCGAGCAGCTCGAAGCGGAACGGCGCCTGCCGGTTCGTCGCCACGTCGCCCGCCGAGATCTTGCGCTTGCCCTTCGACATCGAGGCTCCGACGTTAGCGAGCGGCGCGTCGCTTAACGAGATGAGGAGCGCCGAAACGCTCCTCATCCCGCACATGTCGGTTGCCTGGGCTCCCCGCTCAGGTATGAGGAGCGGACCCTGGTTTCACATCTCGATGGCGGCTGTCCCCCGCATCGCACCACCGTTATCGGCAGTGACTACGCGAATCTGGCTAGGACATCCGTCCATGCTCAAGACTCCGGAAGTCGGGGCGCGAGCAGCAGATCGACGCGCCCGCGCGGAGCGTCCACGCGCTCGACCCGGACGCGCAGCGCGTCGCCCAGCCGGATCGCGTTCCCGGTCTTCTCGCCGCGCAGCAGCGTGCCCTCCTCGTTGAGCTCCCACCAGTCGCCGGGGAGCTTGCGCGACGGCAGCATCCCGCGGTAGCCGTCGCCGAACGCGACGAACGCACCCACGCGGATGACGCCCACGACCTCGCCGTCGAACTCGGCGTCGAAGCCCTCCTCGAACAGCCGCCGCTCGAGCAGGAAGCAGCGCGCGACGTCGTCGGAGTCGCGCTCGATGAGCATCGCGTCGCGCTCGCGGGCCGACGTCCAGACCCCGGCCTCGTCGAGCGCCGACGCGCGCGGCGCATCCTCCCCCGCGCCGATCGCGCTCAGCAGCGCGCGGTGGCAGACGAGGTCCGGGTAGCGGCGGATCGGCGACGTGAAGTGGCAGTAGTGGGTCAGCCCGAGCCCGGCGTGCCCGAGGTTGCTCGGCGTGTAGTGCGCCTGCTTGAGCGCGCGCAGGACGAGCGACGTCAGCGCCCGGCGGCCGTGGCCGGTGCGGCGCACGTGATCGTCGACCGCTCGGCTGAGCGACGCCACCGCGTCGGCCGCCTGCTGCGACGTCTGCAGCTCGCCGATCGGGGGCGTGGGCACGTCCAGCGACGCCAGCCGCATGACGAGCAACTCGACGCTCGTCGGCTCCGGTCGCTCGTGCACGCGGTAGAGCGTCGGGATCCCACGGTCCGCGAGCAGCTTCGCGACCTGCTCGTTCGCGGCGATCATCAGGTGCTCGATCAGGCGGTGCGACTCGGTCTGCACGCGCTCGGCCGACTCCTCGACGTGGCCCTTGCGGTCGAACCGGAACTCGGGCTCGGCGCCGTCGATCACCAGGGCGCTGCCGACCTCGTCGCGCTTGGCCTGCAACGCGGCCGCGGCGGCCCGAGCGGCGTGCAGCGACGCCCTCCAGGGCTCCGCGATCTCCTCGTCGCCCGCGAAGATCCGGTCGACCTGCTCGTAGTCGAGCCGCAGGCCGGAGCGGATCAGCGTGCGGTGAAACGCGACGCGCTCGACGCGGGCGCCGTGCAGCTCCATCTCGACGCTCACCGCCAGCCGGTCGGCGTCCGGCACCAGCGAGCACGCGTCGTTGGACAGCGGCTGCGGCAGCATCGGCTCGACGGCGCCGGGGACGTAGACGCTCGTGGAGCGCCGGTAGGCCTCGCGGTCGAGCGCCGTGCCCGGCCGCACGAACGCGCTCACGTCGGCGATGTGGACCCACACGCGCCAGCGGTCCTCGCCCAGGGATTCGCACGAGATCGCGTCGTCGAAGTCCTTCGCGGTCGCCGGGTCGATCGTGAACGTCGTCAGCTCGCGGAGGTCGCGGCGACTCGGCGCGGGGTCTTGGCGCGGGACCTCGTCGCGCGCGATCGACGCCGCCTTCTCGACCCCGCCCGGGAACGCGCGGCTCAGGCCGCGCGCGATCATCAGCGCCTCGATCACGTCACGCGCGACGTCGGGGCGCCCGAGCTGGCGCATGACCTTCGCCGAGCGGCGGCCCATCCCGGGCCGCACGAGCGCCAGCTGCCCGGGCCTCGCGCGCCGGTCGCGCTCTACCGTCATCCGCGGCCCGCGGTCGAAGAACGGCTCGCCCGTGAGGAACTTCCCGCGCTGCGTCAGCAGCACGACCAGCGCGTCGGACTCCTCCCTCACCGGATCTCGGCCGCCACGGTCCTCAAGGCCACGGGCATGGCCTCGTCGCGCGCGGTCTTCGGGTCGTCCTGCGCCTTGACCTGCGGCTGCAGGCCCGCGCCGGGCTTGACCCCGCCGCCGCCGAGGTTGCGCCCCGCCGGCGTGAAGTACTGCCCGGCAGTGATGTCGAGGGCGCCGCCGTTGGACAGCGTCAGGACCTCCTGGAAGATGCCCTTGCCGAACGTGCGCGTCCCGACCAGCTCGGCCCGCTTGCGGTCTTGCAGCGCCCCGGCGACGATCTCCGACGCCGACGCGGTGTTGCGGTCGACGAGCACGACGAGCGGCTCGTCGGGCAGCACGGGGTCGCCGATCGCGCTCAGCGTGCGGGTCGGCAGCGAGCGCCCCTTGGTCGTGACGATCGGCCCGTCCTTGAGGAACGCGCTGGCGATCAGCTGCGCCTCGCTGACGAGCCCGCCGCCGTTGGCGCGCAGGTCGAGCACGTAGCCCTTCGCCCCCTGCTTCTTCAGCTTCTGCAGCGCGGCGACGACCTCGCCGTGCGCGGTCGTCGTGTTGAACGTCGCGAGCTCCACGACGCCGATCTTCTTCCCTGCCTCGGACTTCATCGCCGAGGCGACCACCGGGACGGTCACCCGCGCCCGGCTCACGCTCTCGACGCGGGTCTTGCCGTCGTGGAGGATCCCGAGCTTCACCGCGGTCCCGGGCGGGCCCTTGATCAGCCGCGAGGCGGCGTCGGTCTTCTTGCCGGCCAGCGACACCCCGTTGGCGCTGACGATGATGTCGCCGGCCTCGATCCCCGCCCGCTTGGCCGGCGAGCCGTCGTAGACCGTCACGACCCGCGGCCCGCGCTTGTCGTCGCCGACCGTGACCCCGATCCCCTCGTACGAGCTGCTCTGCTCCTGCTCGAACGCGCGGTACTCCTTCGCCGTGAAGTAGTGCGAGAACTGGTCCTTGAGCGAGTCGACCATCCCGGCGATCGCGGTGTCGGCGAGCTGGTCGCGGGGGATCTCGCGGTAGTAGCGGTCGTGGATCGTGTCGATCGCCTGGCGGACGACGCGCGTGTCGCCGTCGCCGACCGCCACGCCGCGCACGAACCCGGGCATCCAGCCGTTGTGGCCGCCGAGCAGGATCCCGACGACGAGGGCCGCAACGGCCGCGGCGATGGTCTTCTTCACGGACTACAGGCTGTCAGACGACGCGAGCGCGCCCGGACACGACCGGATCAGACGCGCAGGAAGCGGCGCAGCGACAGCGCCGAGCCCACCCCGGAGACCGCGACGCTCGCGAGCAGCAGGAGCAGCACCAGCGGCGCGAAGGCCATCGTCTCCGGCGCCGAGATCAGCGCGAAGTCGCTGGCCAGCGGATCGACCAGCGCGATCTTGCCCACCGCGAGCAGCAGGATCGCGAACACGCCGCCGACCGCCCCGAGGAAGATGCCCTCGAGCATGAACGGCCAGCGGATGAACCAGTCGGTCGCGCCGACGAGCTTCATGACCTCGACCTCGCGCCGGCGGCTGAACAGCGACAGCCGGATCGTGTTCGAGATCAGCAGGATCGACGCGATGATCAGCAGCGCCGCGAGCGCCGCCATCGCGAGCTTGATCACGCGCGTCGCGGTGAGGATCTTCGACGTCTCGTCCTTGCGGCTCTTGACCTCGTCGATCGCCGGATCGATCGTCGTGCGCCCGCCGGCGGCCGTCATCGGCGCCAGCGCGTCGCGCAGCTTGGTCGTGTTCTCCGGCTTGTCCGGCGTGATCCGGAACGTGTCGGGAAGCGGGTTGGAGCCCAGCAGGCTGTACGCCTCGGGGTTGCGCTTGCGCTCCTCGTTGTAGGCCTCCTGCTTGGAGACGTACTCGACGTTCTTGACGTAGCGCGTCTTGTCGACGAGCAGCTGGCGGACGCGCTCGACGTCGGGGTCCTTCGCGCTCGACTTCAGGTAGACGTCGACGAGGAGCTTGCCGCGCACCTCGTTCGCCGCGCCCGTCGTCGCCTGGACGACCGGGATGAAGACGCCGAGGACGAGCACGGTCACGACGACCGAGGCCATCGCGGCGAAGCTGGGGATCGCGTTGCGGCGCATGGAACGCACCGCCTCGCGGAGGAAGAAGCCGAAGCGCATGAGGTCTTAGTCGTCCCGGAAGGCGTCGTCGAACAGGTCCTGCTCGCTGCGGTGCGTGGGCGCGCGGCGCGGGATCGGCATCCCGTCGTCGCTGCGCAGCATCGCGCCGAACTCGGCGGTGCTCTGCTCGCTCTGGCGGTACTGGCCGTCGGCCTCGTCGCGGACGATCCGGCCGCCGTGCAGCTCGATCACGCGGCGCCGCATGCGGTCGACCATGTGCGAGTCGTGCGTCGCGACGAGCACCGTGGTGCCCGCCTTGTTGATCCGGTAGAGCAGCTGCATGATCCCGATCGACGTCTCGGGGTCGAGGTTGCCGGTCGGCTCGTCCGCCAGCAGCAGCGGCGGGTGGTTGACGAACGCGCGCGCCACCGAGACGCGCTGCTGCTCGCCGCCGGAGAGCTGGTCGGGGTAGTTGTGGAGCTTCGTCGAGAGGCCGGTGAGGCGCAGGACGTCCGGCACCTTGTCGCGGATCTCCTTGCGCGAGTGGCCGGTGACCTGCAGCGCGTAGGCGACGTTGTCGTAGACCGTCCGGTTCGGCAGCAGCTTGAAGTCCTGGAAGACCACGCCGATGTTGCGCCGGTAGTAGGGGACGCGCTTGCGGTCCATGTCGGCGAGGTCCTTGCCGGCGACGCGGATCGTGCCGCTCGTGGGCTCGTGCTCCTTGATCAGGAGGCGCATCAGCGTCGACTTGCCCGACCCCGTGGAGCCGACGAGGAACACGAAGTCCCCCCGATCGATCGAGAACGTGGCGTTCTCGACGCCCATGTCCCCGGACTCGTAGATCTTCGAGACGCCGCGGAACTCGATGACCGCGTTGTCGCGCGGGCCAGCGGGGCGCGGCGGCGCCTTGGGCTTCGTGGAGGGTCGATCCTGCGTGGCGGCCATGGCAGGTACAAGGCTACGACTCGGGGCCTCCGATTCCTGCATCTAGCATTGCGTAGGTGCCTCTCTCGCTCCATCGCGTCGCCCTCCCCGGAACCCGGGCCACCACGCTCCTGCTCGCCTTCGACGCCGGTGCCCGCACCGAGCGGCCCGAGGAGAACGGGATGGCCCACTTCCTCGAGCACCTCGTGTTCAAGGGCGGTGAGAAGTTCTCGGACTACCGGCTCGTCAACGAGACCGCCGAGCGGATGGGCGGCGTGCTCAACGCCTACACGTCCCACGACCTCGTCGCGTTCCACATCACGGTGCGCGCCGAGATGGCCGACGAGGCGCTCGACCTGCTGACCGACTTCGTCGGCCGGCCGAAGCTCGACCAGGAGGAGCTCGACCGCGAGCGCGGCGTCGTGATCCAGGAGATCGCCCGCTCCAACGACCAGCCGTCGATGGTCGCCGAGCACCTCATCGACCGCGCCGCGTTCGGCGAGCACGCGCTCGGCCGGCCGGTGCTCGGTCCCGAGGAGCACCTGCGGACGTTCACCCGCGACGCGATCGTCGCGTTCCGCGAGCGCCGCTGGGCGCGCGGCGCCGCGTTCGTCGCCGGCAACCTCGACCACCTGTCCGACGACCGCGCCCAGGCGCTGCTCGACGAGCGGCTGCCCGTCCCCGGCGCGCCCGAGGCGTACGACCCGGCGCCGGCCGCGCGCACCGAGCGGCTGGTCGAGGAGCGCGACACCAACCAGTCGCACCTGCGGATGATCTACCGCCCGAAGGTCGACGCGTCCGACCCGAAGCAGCGCGCGGCGCTCGCGATCTACTCGACGCTGCTGGGCGGCTCGATGGGCTCCCGGCTGTTCGACGAGATCCGCGAGCAGCGCGGCCTCTGCTACTCCGTCTACTCGGTCGACCACAGCTTCGCCGACGCGCCGATCCTCCAGCTCGGGTCGGGCCTGGACTCCACGAAGTGCCTCGAGGCCTACGGGCGGATGCGCGAGATCGTCGCCGAGCTGCACGCCGACGGCCCGCGCGAGGACGAGGTGCAGCGCGCCCGCGCGTACGCCGCCGGCCGCCGCGTGCTGGCGTTCGAGAACACCAACGCGGTCGCCCGCCACGCGGCGACGCAGACGATCGTCCACGACGAGCCGATCGACCCGGACGCGGCGATCGCGCTGCTCGACGCGGTCACGATCGACGAGGTCCGCGAGGTCGCCCGCGCGGTCGATCCCGAGGAGCTGGCCGTCGCCTGCGTCGGCCCGCACAGCGCGAGCGACTTCTAGTCGACCCCCGGGGATAACCCCACCGCGGATCCGCCGGAGCGCCCTCTGGTGCGCCGGCGCCCGCGGCCGTAGCTTCTGCGGCATGGTGTCCCTCCGCCGTCTCGCACTCGACTTCACCTACCTGATCGTCGGCCTCCCACTCGGGATCGCCGCCTTCGTCTGGGAGGTCACCGGGTGGTCGCTGAGCTTCGGGCTGCTGATCGTCTGGGTCGGCGTGCCGATCGCCGCGCTGACGATCGCCGGCTCGCGCGGCCTCGCGATGCTCGAGCGCCAGCGCGCGACGCTGCTCTACGGCGCGCCGCTTCCCGCCCGCTACCGCCCGTTCGCGGGCAACCTGTGGCAGCGGCTCAAGACCTTGCTGCGCGACACCCAGACGTGGCGCGACCTCGGCTGGAACACGCTCGCGATGCCGATCGGGATCGTCCAGTTCACGGTCGCGTGCATCCCGTTCTG